>Ga0308157_10000146_pt1 | contig 294299 bp, 283 predicted proteins | sample PhyBR1_FD_201035 | JGI IMG/M metagenome (GOLD analysis project Ga0308157, IMG submission 201035) | Phyllosphere microbial communities from UC Gill Tract Community Farm, Albany, California, United States - DLSLB.R1 | ecosystem: Host-associated > Plants > Phyllosphere > Unclassified | place... | reverse complement strand
TGCCATCTTGAGTATTTCCTTTGGATTGTTTAAACCGCCCGTAGGCGTTACATAGACAAACTAGAGTCGTTACTGCTTGAGGCACTAAGATAAGGATCGGCAGAGAAGCGGTATTCAACGCTAACGTCTTTACTCAGAACTTCTTTACTGAAAATGCCACACATATACAGAACTGTACCTCGTTTTACCCAGATGCGTTATCACATACTCTGTATTCGATGGCAAGCCATTTTTAATCACCGGTGGACGTGTCGCACATAATTGAAACGGTCGAGAGCAACAAGCGCATAAATAGACTAAAATCTGTTGAAGCTCTCTCTATTTTCTGCTTTGTAAAGACGCCGCGCTACACTCCGCGCCCTGCCTGAAATTTAACAAAACTTTCAACCGTTCGACGCCGATCCGCAGTGACATATAGCGTCTTTCTACGCGTGAACCGTTAAAATTTTTGAATCTTTATGAAATTTGATATGCATCATTTGTATAACGATGAACGGGTAAAGAAAATCATCGCCGCACTGCCGACTGACTATCACATTGATGCTACATGCGTGTTGCATCGCCATGACGGCCGGTGAGCCTGCGCCTTGTTCGCTGCATTGTAGTGCAGGCGACGGCCGCTCGATGAAAAATTGCACCATCAACGCGCAGGCAAGCTCGAATTAAGGCAACGCAGCGCAACGGCTAATTTAATTAGCCCCCTTGGTGAGTGATAATATATTTCCGCTTATCCTTTAATAAAAATAATATTATTAATACGCGGCGCATCCAATGGTCGCGCTATATTATCCAGGCCGGGTCCCAATCAACGTGGCTGCCCACTGCATGCGTCGATACAGACGATTGATGCGCCACACCACCTGTCGCGCACTGACAGTGAAAGCCCCGGTTACCGGGGGTGCCTGTTGACAAGCGCCCGGTTTCACCGCGAGCTGATTAATCGCCCAATTCGATACGTTGGCCAATCTTGAGCGGCTCAAATTGGTGCTGCCGTATTCCGGCCTGGCTCAAGGCCAATGCCAGCTGCTGTGGAGGATCATCCAGCGATTCATCGGCTAATTCAAATACGCCCCAATGAATGGGAATAACCCGAGGCTGTTTTAATTGTTGATACAGTTTTACCGATTGTTGTGGATCCATATGTTGCTCTTGCATGAACCAACGTGGTGCATAGGCGCCAATCGGCAGCGCGGCGACATCGAACGGCCCTAACCGGTCACCGATCTCTGCCAACCGCTCTGAATAGCCGCTGTCGCCAGAGAAATAAAACCGCAGTGACGGATGATGGATCACCCAGCCGCACCACAATGAGCGGTTACGATCCCACAGCGAACGCATGCTCCAATGGCGGGCAGGCGTCGCATGAAATGTCATTTCGCCCACCGACAGGCTATCCCACCAATCCAGCTCCTCTACCCGCGCAAAACGATAGCGGCGAAACCAGTTTTTCAGCCCCAACGGCACAATGAAGGTTGCCTGTGGAAAACGCCGTGCCAGCTGACGCACCGTGCGGCGGTCCAGGTGGTCATAGTGGTTATGCGATATCAGCACCACATCCACCGCGGGCAATTGTCTCACCGTCAACGGCGGCGGGGTACGGCGTTTGGGTCCATAGAAGCTCAGCGGTGAAGCTCGCGGTGACAGCACCGGATCGATCAGCACATAGCGCCCGTCCAGACGCAACAATATGCTGGCATGCCCCAACCACCAGATACAATCCTGTTCGCCACCGAGATCGGCTTGCTGCCACCAGTTGGCAGTGAACTGCTGATAGCCGTCGCTCGGTGGCTTTGGCAGACCCCGTTTTTTGCGCTCATCCTGCCAGCGGCGCAGATCGCCCTCCTGACGCTGCGACGGCTCCGGATTGCGAAACCCCTGCGGCGTATGGTGCGCCTTGCTAGCATCATAATAACGATTGGTGTTTTTGTTCATGCTGTTTGAGCAACCTCACACGGAAACCATTCTCACCCTATCAAGTTAGACGTTTTGACGCGTGGAAAACAGTGCTCAGCCGAGCTGACCTTTTCGATTATCCCGTTGTCTGAGTCTCTGTGGGAAAGCAACGGCCGCTAAGAGCCCGTTAAGCATCTCTTAAGAACTTTATGTTTTACTTGTCAGGACAATCAATAAAGGAGGAGTTATGGGCCGTTCTACATCACGCAAATCGCGCGTCCGTTTGGGCCGTATTCGCAGCGCGATGCTGGCGCAAGTCCAGTATTGGAAAATGTACGCGACGATGAAGCTGCGTCGTCTGCGCGTACCGGCGCCATTGGCGGTACTGTTCGCAGCGATGGTGAGTTTTTTTGTTCTGGGGTTGCTGATGCTCAGCGTGGTGGCCATTGACATCGTCACCACCCTGTTCCTGCTGTGCAGGAAGATGCTGGGCCGCGATCGAGCGGACAGCGGCAACGCCTTTATGCCGCGCGGCTAGACCAACAAGGAGGCGCAAGCGCGCCTCCCCATACCGATTTAACGCCTACGCTGCAGCCGATTGCCGGTTTTGCGCCGCGTCAGCGTGAACCCGAGCCACAACAGCCCGATCCATACCGGGATCAGCAACACCGAAATACGGATACCGTCGGTGAGATACATGATGACCAGTATCATCGCCAGAAACGCCAGGCACAGGTAGTTGCCGAAGGGGTACCAAAAAGCCTTGAAATGCGGGATAACGCCCTGCCGATTCTTTGCCGCACGGAACTTCAGGTGCGCCAGACAGATCATCACCCAATTGATCACCAGCGTTGAAACCACCAGCGCCATCAGCAATTCAAACGCCTTGCCGGGCATCACATAGTTGATCAGCACGCCAATCGAGGTCACCAGCGCCGATAACGCGATTGACAATACCGGTACGCCGCGTGGGTTGACGCGCGTCAGCACCTTTGGCGCATTGCCTTGCGTCGCCAGGCCAAACAGCATACGGCTATTGGCATACACCCCGCTGTTATAGACCGACAGGGCCGCCGTCAGCACGACCACATTAAGCAGGGTCGCCACCAGGTTGCTGTTCAGCGCGTGGAAAATCAGCACAAACGGGCTGCCGCCCTCCACCACTTTGCCCCAGGGATACAACGACAGCAGCACGGTCAGCGAGCCAATATAGAAAATCAGTATGCGATACACCACCTGATTGGTGGCCTTGGGAATGCTATGGCGCGGATCGGCAGCTTCAGCAGCGGTAATGCCCACCATTTCCAACCCGCCGAACGAAAACATGATCACGGCCATCGCCATGACCAATCCCATGACCCCATGCGGGAAAAACCCACCCTGCGCCCACAGATTGCTGATATCGGCTTCCGGACCACCGCTGCCGCTGGCCAGCAGATAGGCGCCGAACACAATCATGCCCATGATGGCCGCCACCTTGATTATGGCAAACCAGAATTCGGTTTCACCATAGATGCGCACGTTGACCAGATTGATCAGATTGATCAGCACGAAGAACGCTGCGGCCGACGCCCAGGTTGGAATTTCCGGCCACCAGTACTGAATATAGATGCCTACCGCCGTCAGCTCCGCCATACCGACCAGGATAAACATCGCCCAGTAGTTCCAGCCGGACAGGAACCCGGCGAAGTCACCCCAGTATTTATAGGCAAAGTGGCTGAATGAACCGGCAACCGGCTCTTCCACCACCATCTCCCCCAACTGACGCATAATCAAAAAGGCAATAAAGCCGCCAATAGCATAACCCAGCAATACCGAAGGTCCCGCCATTTTAATGGTCTGGGCAATGCCGAGAAATAGCCCGGTGCCAATGGCGCCTCCCAGGGCGATAAGTTGTATATGTCTGTTTTTCAAGCCGCGTTTTAGCGGGGTATCCTGCTGCTGGTCGCCCATCTTGTCCTCGTATGGCAAAAGGCCTTGCCATTACTGCACAAGATTTCGCCAATCAAAAAATGTATCTGCGGGCGGCTTTTTAACACTTAACCCCGCGAGCATCAAGGATTAGCACCGGGCAGGCTATGCTCCCGGCGCAGGCATGGGCAGGAATTGCTGAAACGTTGGGCGGCTATCGACCAGGCAGGTCGCACAGTTTACTCAGATTACGGGCACCGATCATCAGGGTTGCCACATAAGACTGGCGGCGGGTCACCACTTCAACCGCCACTCGGTCATTTTGATATTTGACCAGATAGGTCGAGGGCCAGCCCTGACGGCGCTGACCGAAACTTTCGGCGTGACGGTCAATTGCCGCATGGGCAACCACCAGATGAGACAGGTTTTTATCACCTTTGATAATGCGCTTCATAAACAGGCTCCGCCAAAGACAGTTCCGTTGTCAGATTATGGAAAACATTAATCGATCATCAGTAATGGAGACTTAACGCGAGGTTTCCTGATTTTGCTGACTGAGCAGAAAACAGATCATCGCCGCACGCAACGGACTGCTGCTGTCGGCCAGCCATTCACCACGCGGAGAGGAGATCCGCGCTTGCCATTGCGGGCTGTCGCCGTGGCTATCGGGGTTCAGACTGATTTTATTGGCGCAGATAATCGGCCAGGCATCGGAGGGATTCTTGCAATAATCTTTACCCTTAACGCCGCCGTACGGGTACCATTTGTCCGGATTTTCTCCGGTAATCAGGGCAATACTGCGGTTCACTTCGGCGTCGCTTTCTTCATACCATTTAATCATCAGCTCTATCCATCTTTCGTTATGTTCGCGCTACATTACGATGCCAATACGACAGTTTTATGACGGCCAGAGCGGTTTTTGTATTATCTTCACTAATGTTTTATCGCGTTACCTTTACCCATCGTTCGATTACACTGCGTTTTTATGGTTGCCATTCTGGAGTCCCCATGCTTAGCGGTCTTAATCATCTGACGCTCGCGGTGCGCGACGTGGAACGCAGTCTCGAATTTTACCGGCAAACGTTGGGCTTTCACCTGCATGCGCGCTGGCAGCAAGGTGCCTATCTCACGCTGGGGGAGCTATGGTTGTGCCTGTCGCTAGATGATACGCGTGCAGCCTGCGCGCCGCGCGACTACACCCATTATGCGTTCAGCATTACTTCGGCAGACTTTCCTGCGATGGTCGAACGCCTGCAACAGGCCGGCGTTCGCCAGTGGAAAAGCAACCGTAGCGAAGGTGAATCACTGTATTTTCTCGATCCGGACGGACACCAACTGGAAATTCATAGCGGCGATTTGGCCAGCCGCCTGGCGGCCTGCCGAGCCGCGCCGTATCAGGGAATGGCGTTTTCTGAAGACCTGAAGTGAGAAGCCGCACGCGCGATAACCTGCCAATCCGTGGCTCTCTCACGGTAGCGGAACCTGATTAGCGTTCGGGAATAAATCCTTTGAAATCCAACGCTGGGTTGAGATCGTCATCATCGTCCAACGGCGTCTGGTCACCGCGAGCGTTGCCAACCAGGCGTTGCAGCAATGCGGTTTGCTGGCGCTGCTGATCGGCGATTTCCTGCAACAGGCGCACCTGTTCGTTGGCACGCACGCTGGCGCGATTGATCAAAAACCATACCCACAGCCCCACCAGCAGCGCAATCGGCACCATCACCAGTGCCAGCAGCCCCGACGAGCCAAAAACTGAATCTAACATGAACTATCCTACTCACTGCCAAAACGGGCATCCATCTTAACACTGCAAAGATGGGCGCGAACATCCTTGTCTCTGATTGCGCCATCTTCTACGTCACCACGGAACAAAGCGCGTGATCGAACAGATCCCCAACGCAAAGCTCTCGCCCTGATCGCAATAACTGTCGAGAGCAAGCAGATAAAAAATCAGGCATGCCACCACGGTCGCAACGATCACCAGGATTTTGTTTCGCAACAAACTTAGCAGCCTCATTGTTACCTTGTTAACCGAACCACAGATTATCACACGAAACTTAAACAAACTTTAACCGGTCGTTTAGATTTCTGTCCGCGACGTCGTTTTCAGAATAATGGCGTTGCTCAGGGTGACGCATCATGGCTAGAGTGCAGCAACAGGATGCTACGAGGGAATAGAATGGGTAAGTTAATCAAATTGGTAGTGGCGGTCGCCGTGGTGTATGGCGTGCTGCTTTTTTCAGGTTACGGCGTATTGATTGGCAGTAATCAAAACGTTGGCGGGTTGGGATTGCAGTGCCAATATCTGACGGCACGCAACGTGGTGACGGCGCAGTATATTCATGGTGACAATGGCGTTATCGGTGTTTCTGACTGCCCGCTGTTCAAAAAGATTGAAACGGTGGTGGATTAACCGCACCACCGTCTGGCCGCCGGCGACGGCGGCCTCGCTTAATCGCGGCTGAACTTCAGCTCGATCAGCGCTATCGCTTTTTCAATTGCCCGCTTGGTGATCGGATCGGCACCCGCAGGATGCGTTGAAAAATCAATATTCTTCAGTTGGCTGGCCATTTTGTCTCGCACCTCGGTCGGCGCAATTACATCAATAACATCCAGAATCTGTTTTATCACCAGTTGGCAGGCCACCAGATCGGAAACCAGTTCCTGATCGTTGCTTAATGCATTGGACATAATCATTTCCTCTTTATTCAAACGCCGCACAGAATATCACGCCGTCAGACGCTTTGCCGCTTGCTAACGGCGATCGCGCTGAATTTACGGCGCTATTGGGCATGGGAGGTTAAAACCAGCAGCACATTTGGCCTATACTGGTGTTAACCCCAGCCAAAACCGCACAGGAGATGAGTTATGGCCAATCACAACGTTAAATCTTGGGCGACGGTGCGTGAAACCTCCGTCGAGATAGCCGAGGCGATTTTTGAACTTGCCGGGAACGATGAAGCGCTGGCGCAGAAAATCTGGGAGGAAGGCAGTGACGAAGCGCTGCAAATGGCCTTTGCCAAAACCGAGGCCGACCGGCTGTATTGGGGCGAAGAAATGGTAGAACGCAAAAACGTCTAAGCAGCAGGACAACAAAAAGCCCGGGTACCAAACCCTGGCTTTTTCGCCGATGCTTCAATGCGCAATGGATACCGCTCTCACTGGTCTTCACCTCCCGCACTTTCCGCTTTATTCACCCTCATCGCCGGGACGGCCATAAACACGGCAACCCCCACGACGACAACCAGAGTAATAATCACTGTCATTAACATGCGATCACCTCATCAACGTCAAGTTGCTACGGCGGATTCTCGGTCGTTTGTGTGTTGTACGGCTTGAATGCCCTGATGTTAGCGGCAGTATGCAGATTAGCCGTTTTGACCTGCGGCTGACAAGCTGCCTGATAGATTAAAATTCACAGCCGCGCGGTGGTTTTTGTCGAAGACGGCAAGTTGTGTATACTTCGCTTATGTCGTTCTCACACAGATGCACTGATGATACAACAACATCACCTCTCATTGGTCTGCGCCCTCAGCAAATGGGTTGAAACTCATCTCGGACGCGTGATCCATCTGGAAGAGCTGGCCGAGTATTCCGGTTACTCCCTCTGGCACATGCAGAAGTTATTCAAGGAAGCGACAGGGATCTCGCTCGGCAAATACATTCGCGAACGCCGGCTGGCGGGCGCGGTTTACCAATTGCGCAGTAGCGATGCCACGATTTTTGACATCGCACTGGATTTTGGCTTTGGCTCGCAGTCCCACTTTACTTATATGTTCCGCAAGCGTTTCAACATAACGCCTTATGATTTCCGCCAGGATCTAAGCGTAGATTTGCATATCGACCCGCCGCTGCACGTCATCCATCAAAAGCTGGCCTAGTCACTCCCTATAGCCGTGGACGGCTCAATGCGCGGCCAGCACCGCCAGCATGGCAATCAACGCCGGCAGGCCCTGCACCCACAGGATTTTGCGGTTGGCGGTCAGCCCACCATACAGCCCGGCGATCAGCACACACCCCAGGAAAAACAGCTGCCATACCGGCTGCGACAGCCACCAACTCCAGGTCAGCCCGGCGGCGAGAAAGCCGTTATACAGCCCCTGGTTGGCCGCCAGCGTACGCGTTGCGCTGGCAAATTCCCGCGTAGTACCAAACGCGCGCATACCGACAGGATGCTGCCAGAGGAACATTTCCAGCAGCAGAATATAAATATGCAGCGCAGCGACGGCGAGCAGCAAGATATCAGCGATAATTACCATTATTTTTTATGTGGCTAATAGCAATGAAAGGTAATTAAGTATATACCGTAACCGACATTGGCCAATTACGCGGTATAAAAAAACCCGCGATGCGGGTTTTTAGAGTGGCCTAGGTTTAAGGTTAGATGAAAGCAACGAACAACAGGGCTGCTATTGAGACCCAAAACGCCGCCGTTGCAATAACAACATGGGATAATCTTGCACGATAGAGTATTTGGCTCATGATGACCTCTCTTGCTTCTTACTAACGGGAGTTGCAGTATTCCTATAGGAAAGATATTAACTTTTACCTGCCATTAATAATTTGCTTTGGATCACTTTTTTTTATTGAAGCTATATTCGATCAAAAACATGGAATTTTGATCACATTAATTAAACCTTGATAGAGCAATTTTTATAAAAAAGGACAAATGATATAGCCTTCAGGTATCAATCTACCCGCCAGGGCAGGTCTGGCGCGGTCATCCGCGGCCCGGCATAGCCTTTGACCTGCGGAAAACGCGCGTTTCCTTGTTGCCAATCTCGCTGTGCCGCCGCGATCTCCTGCTTGCTATGAGCAACAAAATTCCACCAGATGGTTATCGGTTGTTTAATCGGCTCGCCGCCAATCAATAACGCCTTACTGCCCTTTTCCGCCGTTAAGCGCAGCTTGTTAAGATTCATTCCCAAATAGGCAAATTCACCCGATGAAATTTTTTCATCATTAACCTCAAATGCACCAATAAGGGGCAAAAGACCTGTTTCAAAATCGCTGCGTAATGGTAATTCCAAATGACCGTCGGCGTCCCATTGTAAGTCCAGTGCGATAAGCGGTGAGACGGTAAATACCGGCGAACGATATTGCTCAAATTGGCCAATGAGTAATGTCTGGGTTACCGCGCCCTTTTTCCAACGCGGCAGATCGGGGTAATGGTCAAAACGCGGAGCCATTTGCGCATGTTCTGCCGGTAAAGCAATCCATAACTGCGCAGCGTGCAATTGGCGAGGGTGACCGGTGGTCTGTTCGGTATGGGCAATGCCATGGCCGGCGGTCATCAGATTAACCTGGCCAGGGCGGATAATCTGCTCGCTGCCGAGGCTATCGCGATGCAGCACTTCGCCTTCGATCATCCAGGTGAACGTTTGCAGGCCAATATGCGGGTGTGGCCCGACATCCATACCTTCAGAGGAGCCATTGAACACCGCCGGCCCGGCATGATCGAGAAAACACCAGGCACCGACCGTACGACGTTCGCGGGTCGGCAAGGCGCGTTGAATGGCAATGCCGCCAACGTCGGCATGACGCACCGCAATGCGTTGCATCGAATGGCGACCGGAACACGCAGAGGAAGAGCTATCGAACGAATCAGGATCATGCATACAAACGCCTCCAGACGATGAATTTAACCCACCTGATGCCCAGCTTAGCACAGCAGCGGCAAGGGGGTTCATCGCCACGAAGGCGGAGCGTCGCGCTAAGGCGTCTTGAAGTAGCAGTTTTTGGTATCGACGGGATCGTTGGCGTGTTTGAGATCGGAAAGATAGGTTACGCCAAACAGTACCGATACCACCAGCAACGCCGAAACCAGCAGGCCGATAATGGCAATCAGTTTGGTTTCATGGTGGAGATTATGCTCCATTGTCTCTCCTGTTGTTAAAGGGTCACATCAGCCACAACGTGACCGCAAGCGTAAAGAATAGCAACGAACCTGACGCGATCGCCAACACCAAAATGGCGAACTGTGCATCACCGAGGGTTTCACGGTATTTTTTATCGTGCGAGGTATTACGCTGTTCTTTCACAAAATCTGTCTTAGTTCATCAGGTCTGAAAGTTGCCGTACTGGATGATTACCGCCGTGGCGCAACGGACTGAAGATTCTGCAGAAACAACCATTCAAACCTCGAATGTCGCTGACGCTATCAACTTTCACACATAGGGTCAACATCAGGCTGGCCGGAGAACCGGTGCCAGTATAAAACATTCATAAGTATTATGAAAAACAAACTGAAATTAGCATGACTTATATTCGACAATAAAAAAGGCCCGGTAACACACCGGGCCTCCATCAGAAAGGGGACATTACTGCGGTATACGCAATACCTGCCCTGGGTAGATTTTATCCGGGCTGGACAGCATCGGCTTGTTAGCCTCGAAAATCTTGTTGTACTGATTGGCGTCGCCATACACTTGTTTGGAAATGGCGCTCAGCGTATCGCCCTTTTTCACGGTATGGAATTTGCTCTCGGTACCGCCCTGTGCGACGGTGACTTTATCTTCAACGCCGCTGATGCCGGCAACGTTGCCGACCGCGACCAGAATCTTCTCTTTCAGCTCCTGGCTGATGCCGTCGCCAGTGACGACCGCTTTGCCGTCAACCACCTGCACATCCACTTTATCGGTGTCTGGCAAACCGCTGTTGTTGAGGTGCTCTTTCAATTTGGCGCTTTGCTCGGCAGCATTCGCATTGCCAGCCACTGCGTCCCACAGTTTTTCGCCCGCTTCTTTGACGAAGTTAAACAATCCCATATTCACTCCCGTTTGATGCTTGTCTATGAAAGGTAACCACTTGTGTTGATAAGTCCTGTTAAGCTTAGCAGCGTCAGACAGATATTCAATTGGTCAGCACAATTGAGTCGTTACCGTCTGGCAAAACTGTCACGTTCGCTTGCCGCTGCGCAGCCAAAAGAAGATTAACGCGGAAAATCGTGCCAGAATGGCTACACTGAGCGGGCAAGCAATGGCCGTGGAGGATGCTGATTTTATGTATGCACTGGTGATGTTTGTTTGTTATCTGGACGGAGGCTGCGTCGATATCATGGTGGACATCCTGCGCGATGAACAACAATGTCTGGTGGCGATGAAGGAACAGAATCTCCGTCACGCCGGTTGCTATCCGGTAGAAGATTTTATCGATGGTTTCTGGCTCCCTGCCAGTGAATATGCGCCGTTCTGATACCGTCAGGGCGCTAATACGCTGCTGTTCGCCGGTGATAACAAACAGGCAGGGCTCGCGCCCTGCCTGGTGCTCCCTCTTCCCGACACAGGACAGAGAGTAATCGACCCGTCGATTAGAAACGGTAGGTCAGGCTGACGGCCACGATGTCGTCATTGCTCAGTTTCAGCTTGTTATCGTCGCTCAACTGGTTGATCTGATAATCAACATAGGTATACATGTTTTTATTGAAGTAATAGGTGGCGCCGATATCAACGTATTTCACCAGATCGGCATCGCCGATACCTTCGATATCTTTACCCTTCGACTGTACATACCCCAATGACGGACGCAGACCGTTTTCGAACTGATACTGCGCAACCAGCTCAAAGTTCTGCGTTTTATTGGCAAAACCTTTCACGCTGTCGACGGTGATTGGCGTCATGTTGCGCGTTTCAGCGTACATGGCGGCCAGATAAACCTGGTTCGCATCGTATTTAACCGCGGTGGTCCAGGCGCTGGCACTGTCGCCTTTGCCATAGGTAGCCTGCTTTTGAGCGCTGGTACGGTTGGAATCAGAATACGCCGCAGCGAAGCCAATGCCGCTACCGCCGATGTCCTGATAGTCCAGTGACAGACCGTAACCGTCGCCGTTCTGACGCGTCAGCTCGCGGCCTTCGTTTTTGCCCTGATACTGAATTGCAATATTCAGCCCCTCAACCAGACCAAAGAAGTCACGGTTGCGGTAAGTCGCCAAACCGGTGGAACGGCCGGTCATAAAGTTGTCGGTGTTGCTGTAAGAGTCACCGCCGAATTCCGGCAGCATATCGGTATAGGCTTCCGCGTCGTAGACCACACCGTAGTTGCGGCCATAGTCAAAGGAGCCGTAATCGCCAAATTTCAGGCCGGCAAAGCCCAGGCGCGTTTTGGTGTTCGCCGTTGCATCTGCGCCTTCCGAGTTGTTTGCCTGAATGTTGTACTCCCACTGGCCAAACCCGGTCAGGCTATCGTTGATCTGGGTTTCCCCTTTGAAGCCTAAACGCACGTAGGATTTGTCGCCGTCGGACGTGCTGTTGTGGACAAAGTAATGTTTGGCATTCACTCGGCCATAAAGATCGAGTTTATTGCCATCCTTATTATAAATTTCTGCCGCGTTGGCAAAAGAGGAGATTGCGCCAAGCGCTACCGCCAAAGCTAATACACTGCGTTTCATCATTTATTTTCCTAGATATTTTAATTAAAGCCTGCCCATCACGCCCAATTTATCTTTTGGGCTGTGACCTTTATCATTTAATGTTTATGAGCGCCCCTAATAAAGGGCCATGTGACATTAGCATCATGAATCCAAAGTGCAAATAAAAAAGTTCAGAAAACAACGTGGAGAATCCATGCTTAATTGTAACAAAATGATTCATAAAAACACCCACACAACCCATTGATTTGGTTTATCTTATAAGGAAATTCTTATCACCAATAAGGTGCATTGCACCAAACAAGTGCAATGGAATTCTTTATCGTCGATTTATTGAGCAGTTGAAAGTTAACATTAAAATTAGCATGGTTATTAATAACGTTATTTATTTCACATTTTTAACTTACTAAAGTGATTTACCTGCTTTGGTGGGCCAAAGATGAATTGTTACGCTTATTAGCGGCAGATCCACACTGGAAGTATTGATAAAATAAAATATAAGGCGTCGTTTTATCGATAATAAAAATGCTTTAACGATAAACAGCGCTATTGGTTTTACCCTGGAGTCAGGCAGGCTGAACCGCCGCGGCAATATCGGCGGTTACAGAGAACAGATTAAAATAAACAATCGCGGGGAACTTCGCTCAGCAGCATACCGGCACGCAGGCCAACGGCTACCTGGGGGTTGGGGAATAATATCCATTGCTGCGCATGTTGCACACGGTATTGCTCCCCCGCCTGTTCACACACCAGCGTTCCCTGCGGCAAAACGGTAAAATTGGCGGTATCGTCAGCCAAATGCAGCCGGAAATCTTCGCTGCGTTTGATCAGCGATTTTTCAACCTGGAAAATACGCATTGCCGCACCGCTGCGCGCAGGCAACGCTTCACCGCTGACCAGACTCTGCAAGGCGCGGTTAATGGCGGAAAACTGCTGTAAATCGTTGTCGCCAAACGGCCGTGCCTTGCCCAGCTCCAGCGTGCAACTGGCCGCCGTCGCCTGTTCGCTGGAAAAGTGGCTGAAGGTGCCGCCCGGCGCCCGGTGTATCACCAGTGCATCCAGTTCGGCGGCGTCCAGCAGCGCCAACTGCGACGGGTCGTATGGCCGCTGCTGAAACGGCAGAATGCCAAAGCGCGGCAAGCATGACTCGCGTATGGCGGTATGCAGATCGTAATGAGCGCGCGCTGCCGATTCCAGCTCGAAGAACTCGACCACCCGTTGCTCCAGTTGCAAGGCGCGTGCCGTTTCGCCACTGGCCGGGAAGTCACGATGACGGCCGCCGAACATGCGGTTCATATCGCTGTGCAGATAACGTTTGCCGGCGCGCATCGCCGCCGGATTCCCCAGGATCACCAAAAGTCGGACTGCCAGACGGCGGCTGCCGGCCAGCAGATCGACAACCAGCTGATTGAGCAGCTCAATCGGTGCCGTTTCATTACCATGAATACCGGCTGACAGCACCACCGCGCGTTGGTAGCCCTGCTGCGGCGTTATTTCCAGCAATCCTTCTCCCAGCCAGCGCCAGCGCAACTGCGCGTTTTCACCCTGCTGGTTGGCGGGCACCTGTCCCGCCAGCGTCAGTGCCAATAGATCCACCCTGCCATCCTCTATTATTGCTGGAACGGGTAAATAGACCCCAGCCCCATGATTGACGTCAATGCATCCAGCGCTTCGCGCCCTTCGCGCAGCAGTTGCGGATCGGCCAAATCGTCGGCGGTCAACCGATCGCGATAGAAGCGATCGACCCAGGCGTTTAACGAGGTGAACAGCGTATCGTTCATCATCACCCGTGGGTTGACTGCCCGCAGCTCATCGCCGTTCAGCGCCACTCGCAGCCGCAAACAGGCCGGGCCACCGCCGTTGCGCATGCTTTCACGCAGATCGAACACCTTGATTTCGTCGATCGGCCCGCCGCCAGCGACCATTTCGTTCAGATATCCCCATACTCCGGGGTGCTGGCGCGACTCTTCCGGCACTACAATCATCATTTTGCCATCGGGTTTAGTCAGTATCTGACTGTTGAATAAATAGGTCGCGACAGCATCCGCCACCGAAACACGTGCCGAGGGCACTTCTATCGCCACCAGCTCCGCGTCCAGCCTGGCCATTTTGCGCCGCAGCTCATCCAATGCCTGCTGCTGATGCAAAAAGGCCTGTTGATGATGGAACAACACCTGCTGATTGCTTACCGCAATCACGTCATTATGGAACACCCCCTGATCGATCACCGCCGGGTGCTGCTGGATGAACACCGTGTGGCGCTCATCCAGTTGATGCAGCCGGGCGATGGCTTCGCTGGCTTCGCGCGTCTGGCGTGCTGGATAGCGCGACGGGCCGACCTCACCGCCGAACTCCTGACGCCCGTATACGAACACCTGCACGCTGCGCTTGCCATAATCGCCCCCCAGTCGGTTATGGTTGGCCGCGCCTTCATCGCCAAACAGCGCCACCTGCGGCAAGGCCGGGTGGTGCATAAAATGGCGATCGTCGTTGAAGATCGCCTGCAGTGCGGCGCGAGTGGTCGGCGCCTCAATGGCGCGGTGGAATTTATTGTTCAGATTGGCGGCGGTGAAATGCACCTTGCCGTCAGCGCTGTCTGCCGACGGTGAAACGGTCGCCGCATTGGCAGTCCACATTGACGAAGCAGAACCCAATGCAGACAGCAACCGCGGTGAAGTACGCCATACCTGAGCCAGTACCGCTTCGTCGCTGCCGCTAAACCCCAACCGCCGCAGCGTTGGCAAATGCGGCCGCTCTTGCGGTGGCAACACGCCCTGCTGGAAGCCAAGATCCGCCAGCGCCTTCATTTTCAACAACCCCTGTTTGGCCGCCAGTTTCGGGTTGGATACACGATTCTGATACAGCGTAGAGGCTTCATTACCAAACGATAAACCGGCGTAATGGTGGGTTAACCCCACCAGTCCGTCAAAATTGACTTCATATCCCGCCATGCGGTTCTCCCGGCCGGCAGCAAGCCGGCCCTGACGATTAATTGAACGACAATCCCGGCGACAGACTGGCCGGCAGCGTCAGGCTTTCGCTTTCCAGCGATGCCATCGGCCAGGCGCAGTAATCCGCTGCGTAATAGGCACTTGGACGATGGTTACCCGAGGCACCGACGCCGCCAAACGGTGCCGCGCTCGACGCCCCGGTCAGCGGCTTGTTCCAGTTGACAATACCGGCACGCGCTTCCAGCAACAGTCGCTCGAACTGCGCCCGCTGCGGTGACACCAGCCCTACCGACAGGCCGTAGCGCGTCTGGTTGGCGATCTGCAATGCCTGATCGAAATCGTCATAGCGAATAAGGGTGGTCAAAGGACCAAAGTACTCTTCGTCGGGTACTCCCGCCACGCCGGTGACATCGATAATGCCGGGGCTAAGCAGCGCACTGCCGCTTTCCAGCTGCCGCATGGTCAGCAGGGCCTTGCCACCCAGTGCGAGCAGCTTCTGCTGCGCCGCCAGCATGTTTTGCGCCGCCGCCGACGAGATCACCCCTCCCATAAACGGCTGGGGTTCGGCATCCCAGCGGCCAATGCGCAATGCGCCAGCCACCTGTACCAACCGTTCGATAAACGCATCGCCCTGCTGACCGCGCTTGACCAGAATACGGCGCGCGCAGGTACAGCGCTGGCCAGCGGAGATAAATGCCGACTGGATCGCCAGATTGACCGCCGCGTCGCGATCGTCGATCTGTTCGACGATCAGCGCGTTATTACCGCCCATCTCCAGCGCCAGTATTTTCTCTGGCTGGCCGGCCAATTGGCGATGCAACTGTTCACCGGTAGCGGCGCTGCCGGTGAACAGCAGACCATCAATGCCCTGACTGGCTGCCAGCGCCTCGCCGGTGGCCCGTCCGCCCTGAACCAGATTGATCACGCCGTTCGGCAGTCCGGCATCGAGCCACAGCCGCAGCGTGACCTCCGCCGTCAATGGCGTCAGTTCGCTCGGTTTGAAGACCACGCTATTGCCCGCCAACAGCGCCGGCACGATATGGCCGTTTGGCAAATGGCCGGGGAAGTTATACGGTCCGAACACCGCCAGTACGCCATGCGGGCGGTGACGCAACGCTGAAGCGCCGTCGGCCATGACGCTTCGACTCTCGCCGGTACGTGCCTGATAGGCCTGTAGCGAAATGGCCACTTTACCGATCATCGCCTGCACCTCGGTCAGCGTTTCCCAACGAGGTTTGCCGGTTTCGCGACTGATGGTTTCTGCCAGACGTGCTTTATTTTCTTCCAACAACGCGGCAAAACGCCGCACCAGCTGTTCACGCTCGGCGAACGGCGTGCGCGCCCAGTCAGGGAAAGCGCTGCGCGCGGCGTCACAGGCATCGGCCACATCCTGGCGGTCAGCGGCGTTGGCCTGCCACAGCGGCTGGCTGTCAATCGGATCGTATTTGCTGAATGCAGCGCCGCGGCCCGGCCGCCATGCGCCATTAATAAGCAGTGCAGGATGTGACATCAGGCGTTCTCCTGTCCAATAAGAGGGGTAACTCGCACCGGGCTGCCTTGTTCGACGCCAAGCGCCGCCGCGGTATCGGCATCAAGATGCAAGCGGCCGTCATACAGATCGGCGGGCATCAGTAGTGCACGGTAATGTTGATAGTTATCGTTGGCCACCAGATACAGCGGCGCATCGGCGCGCATCGGCGTGGTATCAAGCACCACTTTGACCAGTTGGCTGCGTTTGATGGCGCGGATCTCGTCGATCTCCGCCTCCAGCGTCGGCCCGCCGTCGAAAATGTCGACGTAACCCTGATAGCGCAATCCTTCTGCTTCCAGCAGACGCCGCGCCGGCGCGGTCTGCGGATGCACTTCACCAATCACTTTCTGCGCGTCTTCCGCCAGAAAGTCGACGTACAGCGGGTGTTTGGGCATCAGTTCGGCGATAAATGCTTTCTGGCCCGTGCCGCTCAGGTAGTCGGCCTTGGCGAACTCAATCGAAAAGAAGTGCCGGCCAACGCTTTCCCAAAACGGCGAACGGCCGTTTTCATCCGAAAAACCGCGCATTTCGGCGATCACCTTGCGGGAAAAATGCTCACGGAAAGCGGCGATGAACAAAAAGCGCACCTTGGAGAGCAGCTTGCCGTTTTCACCATGCCGGTAATCCGGGTCGAGAAACAGCGTACACAGTTCGGAATGGCCGGTGTGATCGTTACTGAGGAACAGCGTCGGCACAGACTTGTACACCCCAAGCTGCTTCGAGGCATGCACCTGCGTGCCAACGCGAAAGCTGTACCATGGCTCTGTCAGGCCAACCGCCACTTCAATGGCGCTGACGCCGACCACCTGCTGGCGCTCGCTGTCCTCCAGCACAAACAGATAACACTGGTCGCTCGGTGGAAGTTCGCCTTGCCAGGTTTTCAGCGCCCGCTCAATGCGTGCCGACAAGGTGTCTTCATTTTGCGGCAAGGAGGTGAGGCCTATGCCGGATTTACCGGCAAGCGTCAGTAAATCGGCCAGATCGCGACGCTCTATCGGGCGAATAATCATCATAATGCGAACCTCTATGTCATCCGGCGGCGCCCTTGCGAGCGCCACCGAGGTATCAGCTGCAAATACGCGCCACCGCTCGCGCGAAACGCGCCAGCCCCTCGTTGATATCCGCTTCAGGAATGATCAGGGAAGGCGTGAAGCGCACCACATTTGGCCCGGCGATCAACGCGATAACCCCTTCTTCGTTGGCATATTGAGTGATTTGCTTGGCCTTGCCGGCGAAATCCTGGTTGAGTACGCAACCAATCAACAGGCCGCCACCGCGGATCTCCGAGAAAATCGGATAGCGCTGGTTGATGGCATTCAACTGCTCGATAAACCATAAATGGCGCTGCTTGACACCGTTGAGCACCTCAGGCGTATTGATCAGCGACAATACCGCCCCCGCCACCGCAGTTGCCAACGGGTTGCCGCCGTAAGTGGTGCCATGGGTACCGACGCCCAGCGTGCTGGCCAGCGCATCGGTGGTCAGCATTGCGCCAATCGGGAAACCGCCGCCCAGCGCTTTGGCGGTGGTCAGCACGTCGGGCACCACGCCGTATTGCATGTAGGCATACAGATCGCCAGTGCGCCCGACGCCGGTCTGCACTTCGTCGAAGATCAGCAACGCGTTATGGCGGTCACACAGATCTCGCAGCCCCTGCAGGAATGCGCCATCCGCCGGCAGCACGCCGCCCTCCCCTTGAATCGGCTCTACAATCACCGCACAGGTTTGGTCATTGATCGCCTCTGCGGCAGCCGCAAGGTCGTTGTAGGCGGTATGCATAATGCCGCCTGGCAACGGCGCAAAATCCTGAGAATACTTTGGCTGCCCGCCGGCAGAAACGGTGAACAGCGTGCGGCCGTGGAAGGCATTGTTGAACGCCACGATGCGATTTTTTTCGCTACCGTAGTTATCCATCGCATGTTTGCGTGCCAGCTTCAGCGCCGCTTCGTTGGCTTCGGCACCGGAATTACAGAAAAACACCTTTTCTGCAAAGGTGGCGTCGATCAGCTGTTTTGCCAAACGCAGCACCGGTTCGTTGGTATAGCCGTTACCGAGATGCCACAATTTGCCGGCCTGCTCGACCAGCGCTGCCTTCACCACCGGGTGAGCATGCCCCAGCGCATTCACCGCGATACCGCCGGCAAAATCGATATACTGTTTCCCCTGCTGATCCCAGACGTGTGAGCCTTCACCGCGCACCAAAATAAAATCAGCGGGAGCATAAACCGGGATCATCCAGTCATCAAAAGACTGGCGGGTAACTGCGATTGGCTGTTCCATAGTGACCTCATCACTTCAGCAAAGGCTGAATTTTGACTGTAAGGACCGCTCCTGCGCCGTAACGGCGACAATCAGACAAAAAACCGCGTTGCGATCCGCATCGATACACCGATGATAATTCTCCTTACCCACCGGCATTTAGACACAAATCTGTTACATAAATGCGCTTTTCCGCTATATCTGCCGCCTGACAGCCCCAGAGACGGGGAATAAATGTTAACGGGTAGTTAAAATACATGCCGTTTGATAAAGAGTGTAGAGCAGCTATCGTGCCAACGCGGGATTTGGGAGCCATTTCTCATTTTTTTTCGTTAAAACAACAAGTTATATTGCATAAGCATTCATTTTTTATGCATTCATAATGAATAAACGCAAAAATAGCGCCTGAAATCATCATTGGCGGCGAAATACTATTCATTGACAGAAAGATTCGTTTTTTCTGATCGCGCTCGCAAAAAATAATTCGCTTCGCCCGGTAAAAATCATACTTTTGCTCCACCTCGGTGCAGCCGCGCGCTATTGCAGTGCGCAACGACGTTTGCCCGACGCGCGCACCCTTCGTCTATATGTGCACAGCGTGCCGATACCCGGCTGTTGGCGCCTGCCAGCGACCCTTGAGGGAGGAAACGATGTCCAAACAAGCGCTGCCAGTACAGGCTCACGTCGACCGTGAGGTGGCGGCCTTTTTACAAACCCTGCATGACGGCAGCGTCAGGCCCATTGGCCCTCTCAAGCCAAAAGAGGCAAGTAACTCGCTGGAGGAACTGCAAAAAGCGTCGAGGCTCCGCAACGCCTGGAGGAAATCAGTGAAAAAACGCAGCAGGCCACCGGAGAGGCATGGGAATTTTATCTACGCTGAGCTGGCTGGCTGCGGTTTCAATGCGCGGATCAGCGAGGCCAGCGTGGCGATCGCCGCATCCAGCCTGTCGTTCCATTCGAACGAGGCGTTAAGACGAAAACAGTGGTTAAAGTGGTTGCCGGTAGTAAACATTCGCCCAGGCGCGATGCTGACGCCCAACGCCAACGCCCGCTGATACAGTTCCATCGCCGACAGCGAAGGCTCCAGCTCCAACCAGAGAAAATAGCCGCCGTCCGGCTGGCTGACTTTGACCGTCGGCGGAAAATGCTGGGCGATGGCCTGCCGCATGGCGCTTTGACGCTGCGCCAGCAGCCGACGCAGGCGCCGCAGATGGGTATCGTAGCCCCCATGCAGCAGATAGTCGGCGATGGCCAACTGGGTCGGCACGCTGGCCGACACGGTGCTCATCAGTTGCAAGCGCTGAATCTGCGGCGCGTGCTGCCCCGCAGCAACCCAGCCCACGCGGAACCCTGGCGCCAGGCATTTGGAAAACGACGAACAGTGTAAAATGTGCCCGTCGCTATCCAGCGCCTTGGCCGGCAATGGCCGTTCGGCGCTGAAATACAGTTCGCCGTAGACGTCGTCCTCAATCAGTGCAATCCGCCGCTGGCGTAGCATGGTCACCAGTCGCTGTTTGTTGGCTTCCGGCATACTGGCGCCCTGCGGATTCTGGAAATGGGTCATCAACCAACAAGCCTTGATCGGGTATTGCGTCAACGCCTGCTCAAGCGAGGCCAAATCAATGCCGTACTGCGGATGCGTGGCAATCGCCACCGCCTTCAGCCGCAGCCGTTCCAGCGCCTGCAGCGCGCCGTAGAACGCCGGCGACTCGATCGCCACATAATCGCCCGGCTGCGTCACCGCCTGCAAACTGAGGCTCAGCGACTCCATGGCACCGGCGGTAATCACGATTTCGTCCGGCGCTACCTGCATACCGCTCAAGGCATAGCGCTGAGCGATATTGCGCCGCAGCGCATCATTGCCCGGCGGCAGGTTGGCCAGCGAGCTGTGCGGGGTAAACTTGCGCGCAACGCTGCTCAACGCGCGCGCCAGTTTGGGTTGTACAAACAGCGTGGCGTCGGGGAAAGCCGAACCGAATGGCACGATATCAGGATCCTTGCACGCCTGCAGCACGTCGAAAATAAAGGCGTTGATATCAACCTGTTCACTCAACAGCAGTTTTTCGCCACGTTCGGCCTGCGGCAACGGCTGTGGTCGCGCTGCCACATAATAGCCCGACTGCGGTCGCGCCACGATCCATCCCTGACTTTCCAGTAGTTGATAAGACTGTACTACCGTCATCAAACTCAGACCGGCACGTTTACCACTCTCACGCAACGACGGCAATTTGTCACCGGCGCGCCATACCCGATTCTGGATCTGCTCGCGGATCTGCTGCGCCAGTTGTTCATATCTTGTCATATCGCGCCACTCACCAACTGTTATAGGGAAAAGTGAAATAACTGTCACTATTATAGTTACTGTACTCCATGCTTAACTTGGCGCCAAGCTTTCCCCATTAGAATTAACGCTATACTGAAGAGGTCAAATTATGTCCAAACCAAGGGGGCGCCATGCTGGGTCTTGATGCACTAGAGCTTGCCAGAATACAGTTCGCCTTTACCGTGTCGTTCCATATTCTGTTCCCGGCCATCACCATTGGATTAGCCAGTTATCTGGCGGTGCTGGAAGGGTTATGGCTGAAGACGCATAACGAAGCCTATCGCGATCTGTATCATTTCTGGTCGAAAATCTTCGCCGTCAACTTTGGCATGGGCGTTGTTTCAGGACTGGTCATGGCCTATCAGTTCGGCACCAACTGGAGCTTTTTCTCCGAATTTGCCGGCAGTATCACCGGGCCGCTGCTGACCTATGAAGTCCTGACCGCCTTTTTCCTCGAAGCCGGCTTCCTTGGCGTTATGCTGTTTGGCTGGAACCGCGTCGGCCCTGGCCTGCACTTTTTCGCTACCTGTATGGTGGCGCTCGGCACGCTGATTTCCACCTTCTGGATCCTGGCCTCCAATAGCTGGATGCAAACGCCACAAGGGCACGAAATCATTAATGGTCAGGTGGTACCGGTTGACTGGCTGAAAGTGATATTTAACCCTTCGTTTCCTTACCGTTTGCTGCATATGTCTACCGCCGCGTTCCTGTCATCGGCGTTCTTTGTCGGTGCCTCCGCCGCCTGGCACCTGTTGCGTGGCCGCGATACGCCGGCAATGCGCACCATGCTGTCAATGGCGATGTGGATGGCGCTGATTGTCGCCCCGATCCAGGCGTTTATCGGCGACGCCCACGGTCTGAACACCCTCAAACACCAACCGGCAAAAATCGCGGCGATCGAGGGGCACTGGGAGAATCCTCCGGGAGAAGCTACGCCGCTGATCCTGGTGGGCTGGCCGGATATGCAGCGGGAAGAAACCCGTTACAAACTGGAAATACCGGTACTCGGCAGCCTGATCCTGACGCATAGCCTGACCGAGCAAATTCCGGCGCTGAAGTCCTTCCCGCCGGAAGACCGGCCCAACTCCACCATCGTGTTCTGGACCTTCCGCATCATGGTCGGCATGGGCATGCTGATGATCCTGGCCGGCGTCTGGAGCCTGTGGCTACGCTGGCGCGGCGGGTTGTATCATTCCAGACCCTTCCTGCACTTCATCTTGTGGATGGGGCCATCAGGTCTGATCGCCCTGCTTGCGGGTTGGTTCACCACTGAAATAGGCCGCCAACCCTGGGTGGTTTACGGATTGTTGCGGACCAAGGATGCGGTCTCCGCCCACGGCGAACTGCATATGAGCATCAGCCTGTTGGCATTTATCGTGGTGTATTGCTCGGTGTTCGGCGTCGGTTACGTTTATATGATGAGGCTGATCCGCAAGGGGCCACAAACCCACGAGGGGCATCAGCCCGACGACACCGACGGTCGACCGGCGCGCCCGCTGTCCGCCGTAAAAGAAAATCTGGACGACAGGAGCTGAACATGGGTATCGATCTTCCGCTTATCTGGTTTTTGATCATCGTGTTCAGCATCATGATGTACGTGGTGATGGACGGTTTCGATTTGGGTATCGGCATCCTGTTCCCCTGGGTAAAGGCCAGCCGCGATCGCGATGTAATGATGAACACCGTCGCACCGGTATGGGATGGCAACGAAACCTGGCTGGTGCTGGGCGGTGCCGGACTGTTTGGCGCTTTCCCACTGGCCTACGCGGTGATCCTCGACGCCTTGGCAATCCCGCTGACCCTGATGCTGATCGGCCTGATTTTCCGCGGCGTGGCGTTCGAGTTTCGCTTCAAGGCCAGCGAAAATCGCCGGCATATCTGGGACAAGGCGTTTATCGGCGGTTCGTTGCTGGCGACGTTCTGTCAGGGGATCGTCGTTGGCGCGATACTTAACGGTTTCCCGGTGGAAAACCGGGGCTACGCCGGCGGTGCGCTCGACTGGCTGACGCCGTTCGCCTTGTTTTGCGGTCTGGGGCTGGTGGTGGCTTACGCCCTGCTCGGCTGCACCTGGCTGGTGATGAAGACCGCCGGCGAACTGCAGGCGCGCATGTATCAGCTGGCAGTCCCGCTGCTGCTGACCCTATTGGCGATCCTGGCTGGCGTCAGCATCTGGACGCCCATCGCCCATGAGGAAATTGCCCAGCGCTGGTTCAGTCTGCCAAACCTGTTCTGGCTGCTGCCGGTGCCGCTGCTGGTATTGCTCAGCGCCTGGGGGATCCGCCGCGGCGTACAGCGTAACGCCCACTATTCGCCGTTTATGCTGACGCTACTGTTGGTGTTCCTCGGTTTGAGCGGGTTGGGCATCAGCATCTGGCCGCTGCTGATCCCGCCGTCAATCAGCCTGTGGGAAGCGGCTTCACCGCCGCAAAGCCTGGGCTTTATGCTGATTGGCGCGCTGTTTATCATCCCGATTATTCTGGTTTACACCTTCTGGAGCTACTACGTGTTCCGCGGCAAGGTCAGCCATGAACACGGCTATCACTGATGAAGGAGGCCACCATGAAGGATAATAACAACGCCACCCCGTGGTGGAAACGACTCGGCTGGCTGGTAATTATCTGGAGCGCCAGCGTCTTGGGTCTGTTCGTTGTCGCCTCGCTGTTCCGCCTGCTGATGGGCGCTGCGGGCATGAAATCGCACTGATCGCCTGCCTGTTGCGCCGCCGGCATTATCTGTCGGCGGCGCCGTTCGGGAAATAGAACGACACTACCAGCGTCACCAAAGGCAAAGCACCAATGCGCAGCAGTTCGAACACCTGCCGCAGCGGCTGATTGTCGTCCCAATAGGCATGAGCGGCGAACACGCCGACGCAAATGACAAACAGACCGCCCAGTACCTGTCTGGCCAGACGTAACCGTTCCATTTCGTCAAACGTGGCACTGGTGTCGCAGTATAACTCGCTAACGTTCACCAGTTTTTCCTGGCGTTTCACGCGCATTAAAACAATCCCTGTACCTTGCCGATCACCTCAAGCTCACCGCCCTCGGTGTCGCGCACCACGGCAAGCGTCGTGCCATCCTGTCTCAGCCAATGGTGATCGGCCAACGCCAGTAACGAAAACGCCTTCACGATCACCTCCGTTTTAGCGATGCCATGACGTGCGGCCATGGCATTTAAACTGTCATCAATCTCGTTGGAAATCAGTAAGGGCAAACGACGCATGATCCACCTCCTGTGGCCTTGACTAAGCTGGCTAGACTGTAGCGCCATCGCCGCAGCGGTTCAATTAGCGAACTGCGTAACGCTTCGCAAATTCAGCAGGTTTTTAGCGTGAAATCAAATACAAGAGAAAAGAAGAAAAGAAAATCCGCGCTGCCTGGCAGCCTTGCAGCCAGCGCGGAGAGCAGGATTAACGGCGATTGCGCACCAGTTGATAGCGGCGCGTCAGGTACTCCACCGGCGCGCTCCAGATATGCACCAGGCGGCAGAACGGAAACAGCACAAACAGCGTCATGCCTAACACCATGTGCAGTTTGAAGATCGGCGCCACCCCGACCAGGTGCTGCGATGCCCCTGCGTGGAAGGTCACCACCGCCTGCGCCCAAGCCACCAGCTTCATCATCTCGCTGCCGTCCATATGCTGAGCCGAGAACGGAATCGTCAGCAAACCCAGACAGACTTGTATCACCAGCAGCGTCAGGATCAGAATATCGCCGGTACTGCTGGTGGCACGCACCCGCGGATTGGTCAGCCGACGTTTCAGCAACAGTCCGCCACCGATCAGCGTCATCACGCCGCAGGCTCCGCCGGCGATCATCGCCAGTTTCTGTTTCACATCAATTGGCAAGAAAGACGCGTACATCCAGTGCGGCGTCAGCATGCCTAACAGGTGTCCGGCAAAGATGCCGATAATGCCAATGTGAAACAGGTTGGACGCCAGCCGCATCCCCTTCTTGTCCAGCATCTGGCTGGAGCCGGCACGCCAGCTGTATTGACCATAATCGTAACGCAACCAGCTGCCGATCAGGAAAACCGCCCCTGCCAGATACGGGTAAATATCAAAGAAAAACTGATTCAAATATTGCATGGTTATCTTCCTTTGCTTGCCGTTGCCGCCAGATCGAGATATTGCGGCGCTACCGCACCGGCGAAACGCCGCTGGTGCGCGCTCTGCTGTTCGGAGCCACAGCCTGGCTGTTCGCCAAGGAAGCGGATTTGCTCCTCTTCCCATACCGCATCCAACGCCTGCGGCGTGTCGTCGCGCGCTTCTTGCGCCACCTGCGTTGTCAGCGCCTGGGTTTGCACGTCGCTGCCGGACAGTGCCAGCAGCACATCGAACAACACGCCATAAGGGCTTTGCCGCTGGTGCAAACGGGCACCAAGCAGTGCCAGAATCGGCGCAATATCCAACAGGCCATCGCGCGCCGGACTGTTATCCCGGCCGGACAGGTATTCAAGGTACAGCGGCAGGAAATCCGGCAGTTCGCGGCTGTCGATTTCCAGCCCCTCGGCGCGGTATTGCGCCATCAGGTCAACCATCGCCTGGCCACGATCGCGCGACTCGCCGTGCACATGCTCAAACAGCAGCAGCGAGGTGGCGCGACCGCGATCGAACAACTCACAATATTCCGCCTGCACATCAAGCAATGGCCGCGAACAGAAAGCGTGGATAAAGCCAATCAGCTGGGCGCTATGGTGCAAATCCAGTTCGTTGGCCGACTCCAGCGCCGCCAGCAGTTCCGGATGATGATCCCAGAGTTGACGGTCCGGATAATCCAGCAGGCGCGCAATTATGCGTAGAGCAATCATCACACCTCCTCCCTGCGGATCGTTTTCTGGCTGATATCGATAGCGTCAATACGACGGCTGTTGAACAGGTTGAACTTGCCGTCGCTGCCGTGGCAGCCGTCACCGAAACTGAAACCGCAGCCCTTGCTTTCCGGGAAGGCTTCACGTGCCAACTCACGGTGACTGGAGGGCACCACGAAGCGGTCTTCGTAGTTGGCAATCGCCAGATAGCGGTACATTTCCTGCGCCTGCGCTTCGCTCAGACCGACCTGTTCCAGTGCACGGGTATCCACCACGCCGTCGACGGTTTCAGCACGTTTGTAGTGGCGCATGGCCAGCATGCGCTTGAGCGCCAGCAGCACCGGCGCGGTGTCGCCGGCGGTCAGCAGATTGGCCAGATACTGCACCGGAATACGCAGACTTTCGACCTCTGGCAGCACGCCGCTGTGCGCCAGCTCGCCGGCATCCGCCGCCGACTGAATCGGCGACAATGGCGGCACATACCACACCATTGGCAAGGTACGGTATTCCGGGTGCAGCGGCAGCGCCAGCTTCCAGTCCATTGCCATCTTGTAGACCGGCGATTGCTGCGCCGCGTCGATGACGCTTTGCGGTATACCGTCCGCCAACGCCTGGGCAATCACCGCCGGATCGTTTGGATCGAGGAAGATATCCAACTGTCGCTGGTACAGATCCTGCTCGTTTTCCGCTGCCGCCGCCTGTTCAATGCGGTCGGCGTCATACAGCAGCACGCCGAGATAGCGAATGCGGCCAACGCAGGTTTCAGAACAGACGGTCGGCTGCCCCGCTTCAATGCGCGGATAGCAGAAAATGCATTTTTCAGACTTGCCGCTCTTCCAGTTGAAATAGATTTTCTTGTACGGACAGCCGGTCAGACACATGCGCCACCCCCGGCATTTGTCCTGATCGATCAGCACAATGCCGTCCTCGCCGCGCTTATAGATAGCGCCGCTTGGACAGGTCGCCACGCACGCCGGATTGAGGCAGTGTTCGCACAGACGCGGTAAATACATCATGAAGGTGTTTTCGAACTGGCCGTACATCGCCTTTTGCATATTGTCGAAGTTTTTATCCTTCGAACGTTTGTCGAACTCACCGCCGAGGATCTCTTCCCAGTTCGGGCCGTTTTCGATCTTTTTCATCCGCTGACCGGTAATCAGCGAACGCGGGCGGGCGATCGGCTGATGCTTGCCCTGCGGCGCGCTATGCAGATTCTGATAGTCGTAGTCAAACGGCTCATAGTAGTCGTCCAGCGCCGGTACGTCCGGGTTGGCGAAGATCTTCGACAACAGTCCCACCCGGCCGCCCATGCGCGGCTCCAGTTTGCCGTTGATTTTTCGGATCCAGCCGCCACGCCATTTTTCCTGATCTTCCCAGGCATGCGGATAACCGACGCCCGGCTTGCTTTCGACGTTGTTGAACCAGGCATACTCCACGCCTTCCCGGCTGGTCCAGACATTTTTACAAGTCACCGAACAGGTGTGGCAGCCGATGCATTTGTCGAGGTTCAGCACCATGCCGACTTGCGAACGTATTTTCATTGGTTTTTCTCCTGCTGGCTGCCCTGCATATCGTCGTTACCTTCCCCGTCCAGCCAATCGATGCGGTTCATTTTACGCACTACCACAAACTCATCGCGGTTGGAGCCGACGGTGCCGTAATAGTTGAAGCCGTAACTCAGCTGCGCGTAGCCACCGATCATATGGGTCGGTTTCGGGCAAACGCGGGTCACCGAGTTGTGAATGCCGCCGCGCTGACTGGTGATTTCCGAGCCCGGAATATTCACGATGCGTTCCTGCGCGTGATACATCATGGTCATGCCGGCCGGAATACGTTGACTGACCACCGCACGCGCGGTCAGCGCGCCGTTGGCGTTGAACGCTTCGATCCAGTCGTTGTCGGCAATGCCCAGATCTTTGGCGTCATCCTCGCTCAGCCAGACAATCGGCCCACCGCGCGACAGCGTCAGCATCAACAGGTTGTCGCTGTAGGTGGAGTGAATACCCCACTTCTGGTGCGGCGTCAGGAAGTTGAGCGCCTTCTCTTTATTGCCGTTCGGCTTGCGGTTCAGCAGCGGCTGCGCAGCCCGGGTGTCGATCGGCGGGCGGTAAACCAACAGGCTCTCGCCGAAGGCGCGCATCCATTCGTGATCCTGATAAATCTGCTGGCGACCGCTCAGCGTGCGCCAGGGGATCAGCTCGTGTACGTTGGTGTAGCAGGCGTTGTACGACACGTGTTCATCTTCCAGCCCAGACCAGGTCGGGCTGGAAATAATCTTGCGCGGCTGGGCCTGAATATCGCGAAAGCGAATCTTTTCGTCTTCCTTGTTCAGCGCCAGGTGGCTATGGTCACGGCCGGTAACCTTGCTCAGCGCCTGCCAGGCCTTGACCGCAACCTGACCGTTGGTTTCCGGTGCCAGCGACAGGATCACCTCGGCGGCGTCAATGGCGCTTTCGATCTTCGGCCGACCGATAGCCGGGCCGTCGGTCTTGACGTAATTGAGTTTTTTCAGGAAATCGACTTCGGTCTGGGTATTCCAGCCGATGCCTTTACCGCCGTTGCCGAGCCGATCCAGCAACGGGCCAAGCGAGGTAAAACGCTGGTAGGTGGCCGGATAGTCACGCTCCACCAGCATGATGTGCGGCGCGGTTTTCCCCGGGATCAGATCGCATTCACCGCGTTTCCAGTCCTGTACGCCAAATGGCTGTGCCAATTCGGCGGCGGAATCGTGCTGGATAGGCAAGGTCACCACGTCGGTTTCCTGTCCCAGATGGCCGACGCACACCTCGGAGAAGGTTTTGGCGATGCCTTTGTAAATCTCCCAGTCGCTTTTCGATTCCCAGGCTGGATCGACCGCCGCCGACAGCGGGTGAATAAACGGATGCATATCCGAAGTATTCATGTCGTCCTTTTCATACCAGGTGGCGGTTGGCAAGACGATATCGGAATACAGGCAGGTGCTGGACATGCGGAAGTCGAGCGTCACCACCAGATCCAGTTTGCCTTCGCCGCCGTTATCCTGCCATTCCACCTCTTGCGGCTTCACCCCGCCCTGTTGGCCCAGATCCTGGCCCTGAATGCCATTCTCGGTTCCCAGCAGGTACTTCAGCATGTATTCGTGGCCCTTGCCGGAAGAGCCCAGCAGGTTAGAACGCCAGACAAACAGGTTACGCGGGAAGTTCTGCGGATTGTCCGGCTGTTCGGCGGCAAAGCGCAACGTCCCCTGTTTAAGGCTGTCAACGGTGTAATCCAGCGGCGACTGGCCGGCGGCCTTGGCCTGCGCGGCGATATGCAGCGGGTTGACGTCCAGCTGCGGTGCCGACGGTAGCCACCCCATGCGCTCGGCGCGCACGTTAAGGTCAATCAGACTGCCACCGAAGCGTGATTTATCCGCCAGCGGCGACAGCAGTTCTTCGGTACCGACGGTTTCGTAGCGCCACTGACTGGAGTGGTTATAGAAGAACGAGGTACCGTTCATCTGGCGCGGCGGTCGCTGCCAGTCCAGGCCGAACGCCAGCGGTAACCAGCCGGTCTGTGGCCGCAGTTTTTCCTGACCGACGTAGTGCGCCCAGCCGCCACCGCTCTGGCCGACACAGCCGCAGAAGATCAGCATATTGATCAGCCCACGGTAGTTCATGTCCATGTGATACCAGTGGTTCATACCGGCACCGACGATGATCATCGAACGACCGTGGGTTTTTTCGGCGTTCTCGGCAAACTCGCGCGCAATGCGGATGATGTTCTGGCGCGAAACACCGGTGATTTGCTCCGCCCAGGCGGGAGAATAGGCCTTGATATCGTCGTAGTTCGCCGCACAGTTGTCGTCGTTCAGCCCACGTTCAAGACCGTAGTTGGCCAGCGTCAGATCGTATACGCTGGTAACCAGCGCCTCGCTGCCGTCCGCCAGTTGCAGACGCTTGACCGGCAGCTTATGCAGCAGGATCTGTTGCAGCGCCACGCTGTTGAAATGTTCGCTTTCCACGCCGCCGAAATACGGGAAACCGACCTCGACTACCTCATCATGCGCATCCAGCAGGCTCAGTTGCAGCTCAACCTCCTGCTGATGCTGACCTTCGCGCTGTTCAAGATTCCATTTGCCCTGCTCGCCCCAACGGAAACCGATAGAGCCTTGCGGCGCTACCAGTTGGCCGGTGTGCCGATCGAGCGCAATGGTTTTCCATTCAGGGTTGTTGTCCTGTCCCAGGGCGTCGACCAGGTCGCTGGCACGCAGCATACGGCCGGCGGCATAGTGGCCGGCTTCGCGCGGCTCCAGCAGCACCAGCATCGGCATATCGGTATAGCGGCGCAGGTAATCGCGGAAATAACCGACCTGACGATCGAGGTGGAACTCCTTGAGCATCACGTGGCCCATCGCCAGTGCCATGGCGCTGTCCGTGCCCTGCTTCGGATTCAGCCAGTGGTCGCACAGCTTGGCAACCTCCGCATAATCTGGCGTGACCGCCACGGTTTTGGTGCCTTTGTAACGCACTTCGGTAAAGAAGTGCGCATCCGGGGTACGCGTCTGTGGCACGTTGGAACCCCAGGCAATGATGTATGACGAATTGTACCAGTCAGCGGATTCCGGGACGTCGGTCTGTTCACCCCAGGTCATCGGCGAGGCCGGTGGCAAATCGCAGTACCAATCGTAGAAACTCAGACAGGTACCGCCAATCAGCGACAGATAGCGCGCCCCGGCGGCATATGACACCATCGACATTGCCGGAATCGGCGAAAAACCGATAATCCGGTCCGGGCCAAAGGTTTTGGCGGTGTACACGTTAGACGCGGCGATCAGTTCGTTAACCTCTTGCCAGCTGGAGCGCACAAAACCACCGCGACCGCGCGCCACTTTGTAGCTTTTGGCTTTTTCCGGGTCGGCAACGATCGAGCCCCAGGCATCGACCGGATCGCTGTGCTGCGCTTTGGCCTCGCGCCACAGTTTCATCAGGCGTTTGCGCATCAGCGGATATTTCAGGCGGTTGGCACTGTACAGATACCACGAATAACTGGCGCCACGCGGGCAGCCACGCGGTTCGTGGTTGGGCAGATCGGGACGGGTACGCGGATAATCGGTCTGCTGGGTTTCCCAGGTGACCAGGCCATTCTTCACGTAAATTTTCCAGCTGCACGAGCCGGTACAGTTTACCCCGTGGGTGGAACGCACCACTTTATCGTGTTGCCAGCGGCTGCGATAGCCGTCTTCCCAGTCGCGGTTGGCGTTCAGCGTCTGACCATGCTCGCCGGAAAACGGCTCGGCCAACTGCTTGAAATAGCGGAACCGGTCTAAAAACTTGCTCATCCGGAGTTCTCCTGAAGGCTCTCTCGTTGTAGGTATACCCGGGCGCTCAACCAATGTCTGACAGGGTGCAAACGACGGGTATCGACATTGCTCACTCTGCGGCCAGCCTACTTTTGCCTCAGCGCCAACAATTTGATTGTGATCAAGGGAATACCGGGGAAACGGCGACGGAAAACAGAAAATACCACCAAAGGATTAACGCCAAAAAACAGCATTACCCATTGATTAATAACAGAATTATAAAAACATCCTTGCCAGGCGACGGGTATCCTAAGGGGGAGGGATATTTGGAGGTAGACGCGCGATGCGCCGGCGGCATCGCGCATCGGAATGCTTGCTTAGCGGTTCAGCCACAGGCTACGGGAACCGACCGCCGGCAGCGACAGGGTCAGCGTCGTCGCCCCCTGATGATGCCAGCCCGCCGGTAATTGCAGCCGCAGCGTCACCGGGCGATAAAACGGGTTGGTCACCAACAGCAAGGCGCGCCGCTGGTCGGCAAAGATGCGCGCCGGGATCGCCGGGTTGCTGCCGATCGGCGTTAAACGCCGGCCGCTAAGCAGATACGGGGTAAAGCTCTTGATCTGCAACGCCACCGCCGCCACGCCGCGCCAGCTGTCGGCCTGCGCCTGCGGATAGAGACGCCCCTGCTGGCGCCGATAGAACAGATCGGTATAGGAGTAAAACAGCAGGCCATTGGCACCGCCGATCAGCGCCTGCCAGGCCTGACTGCGGATCTCGTCTTCATTCGGTTGGTGTGGCCGACGGCGGGGATCATAGGCGGCGTGATCCATGATTTGAATCACCACCCAGGCCCCCTTGACCCGCCTGGCAGCCTGCACCGTCAACGCGGTATAACGCGTGGTGCGGGTCAGATCGTCATCCACGCCCACCGGGTACGGATCGGTCGCCAGAATATCTGCGCCATGGTAATAGGCGTCCAGATCCGCGGTCTTGTTCAACACCTGAAAGGTCGGATGGTCGCGGTCCAGACGACGGATTTGCCGCTGCCTGGCGACAATCTGCCCAAGGTATTCCGGCCCCAGCTCATCGTTGATATACCAGGCCAGCAGATTGGGCTGGCCTTTCAGCCGCATCACCTGCCAGGCGGCCAATGCCGGATAGCCCGAGCGCGTCGGCGGTGCGAAACGGCTACCGGGATACAGGTCTTTCAGCGAATAGATCACCTGCAATCCCTGGCGCTGTGCACGACGGAAAAAACCATAGGGATCTTTGCCGTTGCCATAGTTGTAATTCAGCACGCTGTTGAACCCGGCGGCGGCGATACGCGCCAGATGCCGCTCGCTGGTTATGTCGGCATAAATGCCCAACGGGAAAATGCGCTGCCCGGCCTTGCGGGTAAACCCGTCGGCGTCGATGCTCACCGCCGCCGCTGGCAGGCCCAGTTCAAGCGGTACTTCGCTGCTTGGCCCCTGCGGCGCCATCGTCGCCGTGACTTGCTGACGCAGACGATATTCCCCGGCCGGCAGCGCCGGCGGCAGGTCAAACTGCAACCGATGGCGTTTGTCTATCTGCAACCGCTGCGAGCTGCTTTTGATGGTACGCCCCTGGCGGTCAAGCAGGCGACTGTCCACCTGTACGCGCTGTGCAGACGCGACCTCGATCAGCGTCTGCGCGTTGCCGTTTTGCCCGACACCCAGCGGATACAGCGCCGGCTGTGGCGGCCGCACGCAGGCGTACAGATCGTCAAACCACGCCTCGCCGCTGCTATAACGGCGCAGGTAGACCCCCAGCGTAACCCGGGCCGCCTGCGCCGGCACGGTATATCGGGCGCGGATAGGCTGCCAGTCGGCGCTACCGCTAACGCCCCGCGGGTAGCTGCCCTCCAGAAACCGCCCTTGTGCATCGAAGCTTTGCAGGTAGACGCTGGCACCGTTGTCGCCCGTGGCTCCGCGCACATTATGCACGCGGATCCAGGCGCCAAAGTCGATCGTCTGCCCCGGTTGCACCGACAACCGCTGACTGAAGGTGTGGTAACCCTCGGCAGGCGAAGGCCGATAATACAGCGCCGCGCCACCACCGCGCCCCGCGGCCACAACCCGCGCCCCTGCGCTGCGCCAGGCTTGCGCCCCCTGTTCAAAGCCGGGATTGATCAGCAGGTTCGGCGCACAGACGTTTGCCTGCGCCCCCGCGGCCAGCCAGCAACTGGCCAGCAGCAGCGCACGATACGGATTGCCGGTGCTCATTGTCTTTTCATCGCCGCGTTGAACAGATAGGCAAAGAACAGCAGGCAGGATTTTTGATACGACAGGCCCAGATGATTGCGATAAATTTTCCACTGCCAGTCCGCCGCCTTGATTTTATTGCCTGACAGCGACTGACCGGAAAGCCGATAAAATGCCAGCGGTTCGGGAATGCAGTAAGCCAGGCTGTTGCGCGCCTTACGCAGGATCGCCAGCCACATCAGATAATCTTCGTGCCCCAGATTTTGCTGATACACCTTACCGGTACGGCGCTGGTTATAAATGCCGGTCAGGTTGCCGATCCAGTTGCTCTTCAACATATCCTGATAGCCGATGATCTCTTCTGCGCCACGGTAATTCTTGACGCACTGCGGATCGTTTTCAAAGGTGTAGTAATGCGAACACACCACGTCATAACGCTCGGATTGCAGTATTTCAACCTGACGCGCCAGTTTGCTGTGGTGCCAGACATCGTCACTGTCGCAAAAGGCCAGATAGTCGCCGCGTGCCGCTTCTATGCCGATATTACGCGTCTCCGCTACCCCGTAGTTCTGCCGATTGCGAATATAGGTCAGCCGATCGTGAATGTACGGTTTGACCATCTCGGCGGTGTTGTCGCTAGAGGCATCATCAATCACGTACAGGTGATAGTCGCTGAAACGCTGGTTGAGCACGCCGAGTATCGACGCATTGATCGAGGCCGCGGCATTGTAGGCCGGCATGATGATTGACACTTTTTCCATGTTTTCCTCACGTAATGATGTGCTGCCATTGGGGATAAATGCGTTCTGGCGCAAAACGCTGCGCCTTGGCCAGCGACGCGGCGGAAAAACGCCGGCGCAGTGGTTCATCGTCGATCAGCGTCAGCACGCATTGGCAAAACTGCTGCCGATCGCCCTCCGGCACCAGATAGCCGTTGACGTCGGGCTCGATCAGCTGCGCCGGCCCGGTCAGACAGTCATAGGCCACCAGCGGCAAGCCGAAGCTCATCGATTCAATCAGTACCATCGGCAGCCCTTCATAGCGGGAGGTCATCAGCGTCAGGCTGGCACGGCGGTAATACGCCGTTACATCCCGGGTTGCCGGCAGCAGGCGCACCTGCCGTTGCAGGCCGCATTCGATAATCTGCCGTTGCAGCGCGGCGCGATCCGGCCCGTCGCCGACAATCAGCAACTGCCAGTCCGGTGCCTGCTGCGCCACGCTGCGCCAGATGTCGATCAGCCGATCGAAGCCCTTCTGCGGGCTGAGCCGGCCCATCGCCAACGCCACCTTGCCTCGTTGCCCGAGATCTGGCGGCTGCGCCGCAAACGGCGACACATTCTCGATCACCTGGCATTTGTTGCCGCCGATGCGCCGGGCGATAACGTCGCGGTCTTGCCGGGTCAGCAAAACCACCTGGTCGCTCAGGCGGTAAACCAACAGCTTCAGCCACTTCATCGGCCAGGGGTACTGGTGGAAACTGACGTGCTCACTCAGCACCAACCGACTATGCGGGCACAGCAGGCGCAGGTACGGCACGCTAATCGCCGACAGTCGGCCCATGGAAACGATGATGATGGCGTCAAAACGCCCGCGCCGCAGCGTCCAGGCAAGCCGCCACGGCCAGAGCGGCGTGCGGCCGGCCAAAAAGCGCAGCAAGACCGCATCCTCCAACGGAAAAAAGGTGCGATCGCCGCTGATGGAAAACAGCGTTACTCGCTGTCCGGCCTGGCGCGCCAACGCATTGGCCAGCCCGCTGGCAACCCGTTCGGTGCCGCCCTTGCCCGCCATGTTTTCAATCACTATGGCAATGTTTCGTTGCGGCATATCACCTCCTGAAACCGTTGCGCGCATTGCGCAGCAGTCGACCGCCGATCGGGAACAGCCCCAGCCGCGCCAGCCAGTCGCCATACAGTTTTATCACCTTGAATTTGCCGCTCAGGGTGTGGCGCACGATACGCGATGAGTAATAGGTGAAGGCCTGCTGATTTTCGCTGTACAGTGACGCCAACAGGTGCTTGCAGGCAAAGCCGCTGATGTGGCGATCGCTGGGGCGTAAAAAGGTGTCGATAAAACGGTCGCTGGCGTCCAGGTTCAACGTGCCGGTCATGCGTCCACTGCGTCCGACGTCGAGAAAGACACCGCTGCCGGCATCGTGCACCACGTTGGCGCCAAGGTTGGTGGCGTTGACCAGAAATCCCCAGTCCTGATGCTTATAAAGGAACTCCGGGAACAGGAAACGCCGGTCGCCGTGTTTGCGCATGCTGATGGTCGAAGAACGGATATCGCCCATTTCCAGAAACAGAAAATCTTCTCCGGCCGAGCCGCTTTTATACTGGTAGGCGTAGTCGCGTACCGACTCGCCGCGCACTTCGGCATAGTTGCCAAAAATGATGTCGATGCTGACATCCTCATGACGCTTGAGGCGGCGAATAATATAGTTGGTGGTGAAATAATCATCCGAGTCGAGGAAAAACACCACCTCGGCCTGCGCCAGCTGCGCCCCCAGATTGCGCGAAACCGCGGCATTACTTTTTTGCGTCTTTTCGTGCAGCATCACCTGACTGTTGGCCGCCGCCAGTTGCCGCACCTGTGCAATATCTTCGGCATCCGAGCAGTCATCCACCAATACAATCTGGTAATCGAACCCCTGGCAGGCGTTAAAAATCCGCGTCAGCGTGGTCGGTAAATAACCTGCGCTGTTATAGATGGGAATAACAATTGAGAAGTCCATTTCTTACCTCAACGTTAAGGGGGAAAAGTCTTTTTTCGCCCGGTACAGCAGTAACAGGGAAATATTGAATACCGGGACCAAAAAATAGGTTTCAGTAAAGGTGGTCAATAAAAACACCGCGACCACCCAGCGCATAAAACGGCTCAGAAAAGCCAAATTAGCCAACAGACGGCAGTAAACCCACAGCAGCCACAGCGACGCGAGAGCGCCGGCGGAATAAAACAGCGCAAAATAGAAAAAGTCGACCGGCTTGTAGGCGTCAATATTCTGACCAAATAGCGGATTGGGCAGCCCCAGCGCCTGGAACATCTGCCAGGAAAACCAGATGCGCCCGGTCAATGCCTGATTCAGCAGCGCATCCAGCGCCGGGTTGGCTCCCCAGCGCAGCACGCTGACAAACTGGATCAGCAACAGCGTCAACAGCAATACGCTGCAGAACTTGCGGCCAGGCGCCAGGCGCCACAGCGGCGCCAGCCAGAACAGCGCCACCAGCAACAGCGCCAGCAGCAAATAGGTGCGCGAATAGGAGTACATCAGGATCGGCAACAGCATCACCGCCAGCAACAAGGCGGCCAGGTTCTTGATGCCACGGCTGAGCGCGGCGCGATCCAGCAGGCATAACAGCATCGCCAACAACGCGAACAGGTAATACGCCAGCGTATTGGGATTATCAAACCCCAGCGTCAGGCGATTGCCGTAGCGTTCGTCCAGATAAACGAAGCTGTCGGTGTATAGCAGGTACGGCAACGCCACCAGCGCCGCGCTGCTGACGTAGGCGATGACAAAAATGGCCCCGGCGCGTGGCAGATCGACCCGCGACAGAATCAGAAAGGCAATGCTGAACACCACGCCAAACAGATAATCCCCGTGCCCGGTTGCCATATTCAACATGAACAGCAGTATAAAACCGCCCAGCAGGCCCTTTTCCCGGCGCGTGGCGACGGTAAACGCATAGCCGACGTACAGCAGCATGATGCCGTTCAGCACCTTCACCGCCTGCGCGATCGGCGCATTATCAAACGCGCCGGAGGTTAAAAAGGTTTTAAAAAAGAAGATCAGCAAAAAGGTCAACATCACCGTCTGGTCGATAACCCGTTGCGATCCCCCTGCCTGGTCGGCGCATTGCCGTGGTACGGCGGAAATTGGTTTGTGCATCGGCTTCACTCGGTGAAATAACTGCCCCATTCCTGTTCGATATTTTTTGGCATCAGCCGACTGAGTCCAGCCCCCGGGGTAAACGTCAACTCACCGAAGTACACCCGCTGGCCAACCTGATACATATCCACCCGCAGATAGGAAAACTGCTGCACGGTCAGCCGGGCCAGGCGTAGCATGTCGTCGAGCTGGCTCGGCCGTGCCGCCGGCTGCTCGGCATTGGGCAGACAAATGCGGATTTCGGTGCGATTCCAGCGTTCATCAAACAGATCACGCCGGTGCTGGCCAAAGCGCTGATAATCCACCTGAATGAATATGCGTATTTCGCCGTCGCGATTAAAACAGTGAAACTTGAGATCGTTCGGTACCGCACCGTTATCCAACAACAGCCGCTCCGCCATGATGCGCGGTTCGATGTCCTGATAGTGCCTTTCGCGGCTTTGTTGATAAAAGTTGCTGCGCAGCCAACGGCGGGACAAATCGTACAGTTCGGCGTAGCTGACCCGTTGCTTGTCAAACACCAGTCGGTTATAGCCGCTGCCGTGATTGGCCTTGAGGACAAACGCCTGCGGCAGCCGTTGGAACATGTCATAGCTCAGCTCACGCCCTTCGGCATACAGTTCGATCAGGTAATCCTCGCCCCACAGCCCGGCAATGAACTCGCGCACCCTGTATTTATCCGACAGCGTGCTGTAGATGCTGCGTGGGTATACCTTGCGCCGCATGATCTTTTCGCTGAACCCGCGCGGCTGAGCCAAATGAGGCAACCTTTTGAAATACATGGCATATTTTATTTGATGATGCCAGGCATCCGGCAAACGACGGGAAATTCCCTTAATCAGAGCGTTTAACATGCTGTCTCCTTAGCGTGCTGATAAACCGTGGCGCCGCCTGGAAGCAACTGAGCTGCAAACGGGTGATTTTTCCGCCACGGAAAAAACGGTTCAAGACAAAGAATGAGAAGAATTCGGCCAACAGCGTCGATAGCGCGGCACCGACCAGCCCGAAGCGAGGTATCAGCAGCAGGTTCATCGCCACGTTGGCCAACGCCACCAACGGCATTTTTATTGCGATAAAGCGATAGCCGGCCAACAGCACGATGCTGCGGTACGACACCGTGCCCAGCACCGAAAACAGCGAGGTCAGGCCACACAGGCCAAGCACGGTGGCCGCGGGGTGAAACGCCGCGCCATACAGCCAGTCGATCAGCGGTGTCGAAAACAGGTACAGCACCAGCAGCACCGGCAGCGCCATCGTCAACACCGCCAGGTACAGCAGGCGAATGCGGTACTCCTGTTCCACCAGCGTGCGGCAGCCGGCGATGCCCGGCATCAGCGAAGTGATCAGCGCCAACGGCACAAATAGCCATCCCTGGCTCAACGTTGTTGCGGCGCTGTACCAGCCCACCGCCTGCTCGCCAATCAGCGCAGCCAGCATGATCTGATCGATGCGGGTATAGATAACAATCGACAGGCTGGCGAACGCCAACGGCATGCCGACCCGCAACAGATAACGGTCATAGCGACGTGATGGCCGCAATGCCACCTGCGACAACCGATGCAACTCACGGTGAAACAGCAGCCGACGCACGCCATACGGCAAAGCGCTGCTGACGATATACGGCAAGGCAAACCACGCCAGTGGCAGCGCTGCACTCACCAACGCCAACCGCATACCGATCGACAGCAGCAGCGCCAGGTTGTTGATCAGCGTGTTGCGCTTCGATCGCAGCCGCGCGTCGTAGTAAATCTTGTAGACGTCCTGCACCGAAAAATAGGCGCTCACCAGCAATAACAGCGTCATCAGCCGTTGTGCCGGCGGCTGGCCGAACTGACTCCAGACCAGCAGTGGCAACGCCACCAGCAGAAACAGCCGCCGCCGTAATCGTCGCGATGCCATCATCAGCCGTATGCCACTGACCTGCCGGCGCGCGAGACGATTGAAGATCACGCTGTCTGCGCCAAGCTGCGCCAGCGGCACCACAATGGCGATGGTTGCCAACAGGTAATTCAGCGTGCCGAACTGCGCCGGCCCCAGATAGCGCGCCACGTATATCGAGACAAAAATCCCTGACAGGCTCAGCGACACGCGTTCCAACATCAACCATAGCGCGTTGGCCACAATGGCTTTCATCAGCTCAGTTACCCGCCGCCGTTGCCGTATCGTCCCGATGACTCGGGTAGGCAAACGCGTAATAGCCGGCGGCGTCGGCGGTTTTCTTCACCACGCCGTTGAGTATCACGCCTTTGATCGCCACGCCGTTCTGTTCAAAGCGACGCAGGCTGGCCTCAATCTGCTTGACGGTGTTGACCTCAAAACGCACCACCATCAGCGCCGTTCCCGCATGATGACCGACGATCGCCGCATCGGTTACCGCCAGTATCGGCGGGGTATCGATCAATATCAGGTCGTAGCGCGGCGCGGCCCAGTGCAGGAAATCGGCCAACCGCGGGTGCATCAATAATTCGGAGGGGTTGGGTGGCACCTGTCCGCGCGGAACGAAGTCCAGCTTGGCAATGGCGGTCGATTTCACCGCCTGCGCCGGCGTTATCTTGCCGGCCAGCATATCCGACAACCCCTGATACGGACTGTCGCTCAGCCAGCGGTGCAAAAAGCCCTTGCGCATATCGGCGTCGATCAACAGTACGCGCTGGCCGGCCTGCGCAATCACTACCGCCAGGTTGGAACTGGTGAAGCTCTTGCCACTGGCCGGGCTGGCGCCGGAAACCATCAGGATGTTGTTTTTCGCCGCCATCATGGCGAAATGCAGGCTGGTGCGCAGACTGCGGATCGCTTCAACCGACAGATCTTCCGGCTGCGCCTGCGCCAGGATCGGCAGCCGTGCCGCAGTTGTTTTCGCCAATTGCTGCCGCTGCCCACGGTTATGCTTGAGCTGCCATGGCGACAGCGGCACCGTGGCGTAAACGCTGATGCCGCGTTTTTCCAGCACATCGGTATTGCTGACGCCACGATGAAAGGCAGCGCGCAACAGCACCACCGAGCAAGACAGCACCCCGCCCATCAGCACCGCCAGGATAACGATCAGCATTTTTTGCGGTTTTACCGGTTTTAACCCGGTTTCCGCTGCGTCGATAATACGAATATTGCCCACCGTGCCGGCCTTGCTGATGCTCAGTTCCTGCTGTTTGTTCATCAGTTGGATATAAACCTGCTGATCCACCTGCACGTCACGGGTCAGACGCAAGATTTCCTGCTGGGTTTTCGGCAACGCCTGTACCTGTTTACCCAGGCGCGCCTTCTCCTCCTCCAACGTGGCGCGTTTTTCCAGCAGTGCGCGGTAGGCCGGATGGGCGCGAGTGTAGAGCTTGGAAATTTCCGACTCTTTAAACGTCAGCTCGTTGAGCTGCGCCTCCAGTTGCACCTGCGTATCCAACACCGATTTGGCCTCCAGCGACAGATCCACCGAGTCGTTTTGCTGACGAAACTGATTGAGCTGGTTTTCGGCGTTGGTCAACGCGGCCTGGGTCTGTGGCAATTGCTCAGCGAGAAACGCCAGCATCCGCTGCGCCTCTTCGGTTTTGCGATCGACGTTCTGTTGCAGGTAGTTTTCGCTGATGCTGCGTAATACGCGCTGGGCACGCAGGGGATCCTCGCTTTCCAGTCGGAAGATCATGATGCCGCTGTCCTTGCCGGCCAGCGCAACGTTCAGGCTGTCGCGCAAATCGTCGACCGCCTGCTGCCGCGCCAGCTTGCTGACGGTGAAACGGGTGCCTACCGGGGCGTCCAGCGCGCCGATCCGCAGGCTCCACACGCCGTTGCGCAGCGGTTGGTCGATCGCCCCCGTCAACACGGTCTGCTGGCCATCATGCAAGCTGACGCGCCGGTTCTCCAGCACGCTGAGGGTCAGCGACTCCCCCAACATCACCTCTGGTACCGTCAGCTCGGTAACGGTTACGCTGGGAACGCTTGCGCCACGCAAACGGGCGAGCCCTTTGCCCAGCAACGGAAAATAGTCGGCGCTGACGCGCACCGTCAGCTGCTGGTCATCGACCGTTTTCCCCAGCACCTGACGCGAATTGACCAACGCAACCTCATCTTGGCTGGCGGAGTTCTGGCCAATGGAACTTTCCAGCGTTTCCTGCAGCAACGACGCCCCGGAGCTTGGCTGTTCTACCTGGATCAGGGTCGAAGCCTGATACACCGGCGTCGCCAGCAGCGCATAGCCGATGCCCAACGCCGCGGCCAGGCCGGTGACCAGCAGGATACGCCAACGGTTGTCCCACAGCGGGCCGATCAGCCGCTCCCAGTCGAGGTTTTCATCCCGATCGGCCAGCACGGCTGGCAATGCATGATTGTTCATTGTCTGTCCTTGATTCCCTGCGGGCGATGGCCGGTTACGGCCTGTTGAAGGTTAACGATCGGCGGAGGGCGAGTCGGCCAGCGCCGCGGGCTCACACGGTTGACGCAGCAGCAGCAGGTAACCGCCAAAACACAGGGCAAAAGCCAGCAGCATCAGGTTTTCCGGTAGCCACAGCACCTCGCCGAGCACGCCAATGCAGGCCAGCGTCACCGCCAGCAGGCTGCTCATGCCCAGCGCCTGACGCGCATTCAAACCGCGACGCATCAGAATGTGATGCAGATGGTCACGCCCGGCGCGAAACGGATTTTGGCCGCGTACCACTCGACTCGCCATCACCGACACCATGTCCATCAACGGAATGGCGATCAGCCACAACGCGGTCACCGGCCGCATAACCGGCGCGACGCCCTGGGACGCGCTCAGCAGCAGCCATAGCACGCTGAAGCCAATTACCATGCTGCCGGCATCGCCCATAAAGATTTTGTTGCGCCATCCGAAGGCGCCAAGATTGAATAGCAGATAGGCGGCCAGCGTCGCGATCAGACTCAGGCACCACAGCGCGGTGCTAACGCGGCCACCAAGGGTAAACAGCAGCGCCAGCGCGGCAAAGGTGACGCAGGAAAGCACCCCCAGTTGGCCGTCGATACCGTCGATCATGTTGTAGGCATTGATTGCCGCCCATACCGCCAGTGGCGTCAACCACAGCGCACCGCCGCCCAGCAGCAGCGCATCCTGTCCCCATAGCTGGCCCAGTGAGGCAAGCTGCAGGTCCGCCGCCAACATCATTGCCAGTGCAACCGCGCCCTGCACCACCACCCGCGGCGTCACCGGCAAGTCGAAGCGATCGTCCATCACCCCCAACAACAGTAACGCCGTCACGCAGGCCAAATAGATGTCACCCTGCGGCAGCAAATCCGGACGCCAGTAAAACAACAGCGCCAGGGTCAGATAAATGGCAATACCGCCGACCAGCGGAATATGCCCGTGGTGACGTTTACGCGAGCTGGGTTTATCCACCAGCCCGATAGTCAACGCCAAACGCCGGCTAACCCCCAGTAACACCAGCGCTAAAATAAATATCACGCTCAGTTGATATAACATGATTCCTCCAGCGATTAAGCGCGCTACCGCCCTTGAGTTACAGCTGCCAATGCGCGATTGACAAAAATAAAATCTATGCTTCCGGGATATAAATCAGCATGGGTTATTCCTGCTTATTGTCGATTCGGCGGTCTGGCCGACAGCAGGCAAAGCGTATTACCGCCGGCGCTGGTCAACGGCCGGTAAATTCATGCCGAATGGTTTTCTCGATTGCCGAGTTAAGGTCAACCGGCGCAATGAAATCGCCTTGCTGGTTGGATTTAAATTGTGTTCTGGCACAAAACTTTTGTATCCGTATTCGGCTGATGGGGAATTTACGGCGGGTTATTTTAGCCAGCAGGTCCAATACGCTCGCGGCGCACACCCCAACGACATAGGGGATGCGCACGGTCATATTATTGTGTCCCAACGAAGAGGAAATAACGTCGACCAGTTGGTTCATGGTAAAATCCGGTTTATCGACGTAGTTGCTGACCTGGTAATGTAATTGCTGATCCAGCGCGTGCTCGAGCCTGGCGGCAATATTTTCGACATAGGCCATCGACTTCATGTTATTGCCGCTGCCGATCATCACGAAACGGCCGCTGGCAATTTGCCGAAACAGATTATAGACGTTGCCGCGGTTGCCTTCGCCGAATACCACCGTCGGGCGGATAATGGTCAGCCGGTTGGCCTGGTCTGCCTTGTGCCAGGCTTCATAAACATATTCCGCTTCCAGCTTGGATTTTCCGTAATGATTGAACGGCGCAAAGGCCCCGTCTTCGCCGGTTTCCTGTTTGACGAAGCCATAGACCGCCACCGAAGAGGTAAACACCAGTTGGCGGATATCGAGCATCGACGCGAGCTTGCACAGGTTGCGCGCCCCCTCGACGTTAACCTGGTAATACCGCGCAATCGGCTCAACATTATCCTGATGCTCGGCCGCCAGATTAATCACCGCATCGCAGCCGGCCAAGGCCGACTGTAAGCTCTGCGGCTCGGTGACGTCGCCGTACTGATAAAGTTCGGCAAACGCCTCACTCGGCCGCTTGTCGATAATGGTCAACGCCAGATCGCTGCGGGAACGCAGACGTTTAACCAATCGCGTGCCAATAAAACCCGAGCCGCCAATAATCGCTACTTTACGCTTGTCCATAATTTGTCACTCAGCCTGTTTCCATTATTCCTGCCGCATCAGCGAACGGTCGCAAAATACGCGTTAGGTGATGGTTAACAGACTGGACAAATGATTGTGACTATTCAAATAACAAATAATGAAATAGTAATATTCGCAGCATGTGAAATTATGAACGATATGAAATTTCAGATGACGCTAATTTTTAACATCATACGCCACCCGATATTCCAGATTACTATCCGGCAAGATAAGTTTGAGTGAACCGCCATCCAATGCATTTTCGGCGTCATAGTTCACCGGCTGGCGAAACTGCCCGCGCTTGGGGTCGATGCATTCCAGCGTTGCCTGCGTCTGTGCCTGATGCTCTCCCTGATACAGGCACAACAAGGTCTGTGGCACTTTGGCGCGCGGATCGTTTAGCGTCAGGGCCAGCATCACACGGGTGTTGTTTTGTATGTCATTGACGATCGGCGGCCGCACCTGGTTTCCCAGCAAAAACGAAAGATGTGAAATAACCAGCAATGATGCCAGCACCGACAGATAGGTCACCACTCTCGCCGTCGGCAGAGAAAAAAAACCACGACTGCCCCTGTTTTTTTCCGCTGAATCGCTATTCCCCCGCAATGGCCTGGCCGTTATTGTTGCGGTCTGTTCCATGCTATCAGCTGCGGCGCTGATTTTATCCTGGCTGACTGGCGGCAAGGAGGTTTCTTTTTCAGATATTTCCGCTTGAATATTATCATTGTTCGTCAATTCTTCATGGGAAATATCATCTCCACCGTTATCGACTTCTTCACTGATAAAATGGAACACCTCACTATTTTCCACTTTATAACCCAGGCGAGGAATGGTTCTGATAAGCATATGCTCCCCATCGCCGATTTTCTGCCTAATGGATTTAATGGTTTGATTTATCGTTGAATCCGAGCAATAGGTGCCTTTCCAAATATTTTCTATAATTTCCGTACGGGTAACCAATTCTGGCGAACGGGCAACCAGCAGTGAAAGTATCTGATACTCTTTCCAGCGCAGGCGAGATTTTTTCCTGGAAGGGATTAAAACATCCAGATTCCTAATCTTTATTCTTTTATCAAGATTCACTTTTAATTTCCTTAACGTGCCTGTCCTGCACACTTTGTATAGAAATATGAAAAAATGTTCAAGAAATTAAATGTAAACTCAATAGACTGTTATATTTGCGAAAGATAAATATAAAAAAATCCCGATTTCATTTTTTAAAATACGACATATTTTACCCCATCAGGGCGCCAATCACCGATTAACCCTTGAGCAGCAAGGGTTTTATTAATTGTTAAAGATGGCGAAAAAACACCAGCAACCAACTGAAATATAAGTACAAAATCAATTTGTTAGCGGGTTGTTATATTTATAAACTTGTGAAATTTCCCCTTCATCGGCGCATGGCAAACGACTTTCCGTTTAATCCTATTGCAAAAAAACATAAAGAGCGCGGCGACCAATAATGAGATTTTTCTTATTCGATTGTTTTGCAGATATAAGCGCCATTAACGCTTCAGTTATCACTATCGGCGTTGGCAATAGCAAGCGTAATGGGATAATCGCCGGCAACGGCGGGAAGTGAAATGATGAAAATAATGCCAGGCAGTAAATATAAATGGCGGGTATCTCTGATTGGAAAGATACCCGCAAATAACGATCAGCGAGCCTTACGGCCGTACACCAGCCAGGTAATGGCAACGCAAACAATATAAAACACCAGGAACAGCTTCATCGCGCCAGCCGGCGATCCGGTCATCGCCAGTGAGGTACCGAACGCTTTTGGGATAAAGAAGCCACCAATGGCACCAATGGCAGAAATAAAGCCCAACGCCGCAGCAGAGTCGGTCACCGCTTCGCGTTGCGCCAACCGATCCGAACCGCCCTGCGCCATGACCCGTTCGATGGTGATTTTACGGAAAATAACCGCAATCATCTGGAAGGTCGAGCCGCTGCCCAGCCCGGCAGTCAGGAACAGCAGCATAAAGACGCTGTAAAAGGCGATGAATGACCCTTGCGAGCCTTCTCCCGGTAAGGTCAGGAACAACAGACCGGCAAACACCGCCATCAGCACGAAGTTGATCAGCGTGACACGGATGCCGCCAAAGCGGTCGGACAATGCCCCGCCGGCTGGGCGCGCCAACGCACCAAGGAACGGACCAAAGAAGGCATAGTGCAGAATCACCACGTCCGGGAATTGGGTTTTGGACAGCATGGCGAAGCCGGCGGAAAAGCCGATAAACGAACCGAAGGTCGCCAGATACAGCAGGCTGAGGATCCATAAATGGCCGCGTTTCAACACCGGCAGTTGCTGGCTGAGCGACGCCTTGGATGCCGCCAGATCGTTCATGCCGAACCAGGCCGCCAGCGTACCGATGATCAAAAACGGCACCCAGATCCAGGCGGCATTTTCCAACCACAGTTGGCTGCCGTCCGGCTGTGGGTGTCCGTTGCCGCCAAAGATACCAAACATGCCGATGGCAATCGCCAGCGGCGCAATCAGCTGCATCACGCTCACGCCCAGATTGCCGAGCCCGCCGTTAATGCCCAGCGCCCCGCCCTGTTTGGCCTTGGGGAAGAAGAAACTGATATTGGCCATGCTGGAAGCAAAGTTGGCGCCGGCAAAACCGCACAGCAGCGAGATGATGATGAAGGTATTGAAGGTGGTGCTGGTATCCTGTACCGCATATCCCAACCACAGGCAGGGAACGATCAGCAAGCCGGTGCTGATCGCCGTCCAGCGCCGGCCACCGAATATCGGGATCACGAACGAATACGGCACGCGTAAAATCGCACCGGAAACCGAAGGTAATGCGGTGAGCAGGAACAGTTGGTCGGTTGAAAAATCAAAACCGACTTTATTGAGATTCACGGCAACGGCGCTGAACAGCATCCAGACGCAGAAAGCCAATAAAAGGCAGGGAACGGAGATCCACAGATTGCGACTGGCGATACGGTGGCCCCGGCGTTGCCAGAATTCAGTATTCTCGGGTTGCCAATCCTGAATAACCGCGCCCGTTTTTTTCTTTAATGATGGCGTTACAGTTTGCGACATAAAAACCTCTGACACACGGTGATAACTTCGCCCACCCTAGTGATCCCACCGCACGCCAAAGTTGATGCAAATCAACGCAGCCGCAGGTAGCAATACGGCCAAAACAACCTTACATCCCCTAAGGAGTAAGCCAACGCATTAAATAAAAAACTTATAAATCAAAAAGCTGACAGCGAGGTTATCCGCAGTCACGACGGCATGCCGGCATGCTGGAAACTAATGGGTACTTCGTTAGGGGTATGGGGTTATGCCTGGGGATAATGAAAAATAAGGCTGAATCGTTATTGGAACCACCTGCTCACGCCCCGTGTTTCTTGCTGCCAACGTGTTATACCTTCAGGGATTTGCCTTTATGAAACGGTTACTGGCCCCGCTGTCGATCGTTAATCAGGTTGCCGTGCTGATGCTGCTGCTGGGCCTGTTGGGGATTGCCGGCATGAGTACCTCGGCCTGGATGTCGCAAAGCATTCAGGGTAATGCGCATGCCATTAACAAAGCCGGTTCGCTGCGCATGCAAAGTTACCGCCTGTTGGCGCAGGTGCCGCTCAGTGAGCAAAGCGAGGCGCTGATCGACGAACTGGCCGCCGATGAAAACAGCCGCGATTTACAGCGCGCGGTCGAACAGGAAGGATTGACGCCACAGTTTCAGGCGCTGCGCGCCTACTGGCAGCAGACGCTGCAACCCCAGTTGCGACAGGCGCAACGGCCGGCCGACGCCGCGCCGCAGGTGGCGCATTTCGTCAATCTGCTGGACAAACTGGTCTCCGACATCGATCGCCATACCGAACGACGCCTGTTGATGGTGATGCTGGTGCAATGGGTGTTCATTGCGCTGACGCTATTGCTGCTGATCGGCACCATTTGCTACCTGCGCCGCCGTTTGCTGCACCCATGGCGCCAGTTGGTGGCAATGGCGCAGGCGGTCGGGCACGGTGATTTCAGTCGGCGTTTCGCCCAGCGTGGACATCAGGATGAAATGGCCTCGCTCGGTGGCGCGCTGAACACCATGTCGGACGAACTGTCCGCCACGTACCACGGACTGGAACAGCGGGTAGCGGAAAAAACCGCCGATCTGCAACAGAAAAACCAGGTATTGGGTTTTCTGTACCACACCAGCCGCCAATTGCACACCAGCGAACCGTTGTGCAGCCGCCTGACGCCGGTGCTGAGCCAGTTACAGGCTCTCACCCCACTGCGGGCGATCCAGCTGCGGCTGTATGAAAACAACAGCCAGGAACAGTTTTTGCTGTTGAGCAACAATCAGCCGTTACGGCCGGAATATTGCAATAACGCGGCGTGCAGCGCCTGTCTGAACGAAGAACCGTACCCGGCGCATCAGCACCCGTCGCTAAGCTGGAGTCTGAGCGATAAACTGGGCAACTACGGCGTACTGGTGGCGCAGTATCACCAGCCGCTGAACGACGATCATCATCAACTGATCGCTACCCTGGTCGAACAGCTGACCAGCGTGCTGGCCATCGAGCGCCAGGTAGACCATCAGCAGCAGTTGATGCTGATGGAAGAGCGCGCGGCCATCGCCCGTGAACTGCATGACTCCATCGCCCAATCGCTGTCATGTCTGAAGATGCAGGCCAGTTGCCTGCAAATGCAGGGCGATGCGCTGCCGGCCGCCAGCCTGGCGCTGGTACGGCAAATGCGCGAAGAACTTAACACCGCCTATCGACAGCTCCGCGAACTGCTGACCACCTTCCGGCTGCGATTAAGCGAACCGGGGCTGTTGGCGGCATTGCAGTCGACGGTGCAGGAATTCAATGCCCGACTGGGGATCGCCATTGAGCTGGATTATCAATTGGGGCCACGCACCGTCCCGGCCTATCAGGCCATCCATCTGTTGCAGATTAGCCGCGAGGCCTTGAGCAATATCCATAAACACGCTCAGGCCAGCCAGGTACGGATTCAGGTGACCAATCAGCAGGGCGAAATCACCCTGTCGGTCAGCGATAACGGCCGTGGCCTGCCTGAACACGGTGAGCGGCCAGATCATTACGGCCTGATTATCATGCGCGACCGCGCAAACAGTCTGCATGGCCGCTGCGATATCACCCCACGCAGCGGCGGCGGCACCGAAGTCCGGGTGGTCTTTCGCCCGGATAACCACGCCATCGATTAATAGGAGACAGTATGACTACCGAAGAGGCCGCCACTATTTTGCTGATTGACGATCATCCGATGCTGCGCAACGGCGTGAAACAGTTGATTAGCATGGATTCACGGCTGCAGGTGATTGCCGAAGCCAGCAATGGCGAGCGTGGTGTTGAACTGGCGGAACAGCTCGATCCCGACTTGATCCTGCTCGATCTCAATATGCCGGGCATGAACGGTCTGGAAACGCTCGACCGCCTGCGTTTGACCGCGCTGTCGGGGCGAGTGGTGGTCTTCAGCGTTTCCAATCACGAAGACGATGTGGTGAGCGCGCTCAAACGCGGCGCCGACGGCTATTTACTGAAGGATATGGAACCGGAAGAACTGCTGAAGGCCCTGCATCAGGCCGCCGCAGGACAAATGGTGCTCAGCGAGACGCTGACGCCAATACTGGCGGCCAGCCTGCGGGAAAATCGCCCGGCCACCGAGCGCGACATCCAGCAGTTGACGCCGCGCGAACGCGATATCCTCAAACTGATTGCCCAGGGACTGCCGAATAAACTGATCGCCCGCAAGCTGACGATCACCGAAAGTACGGTAAAAGTGCACGTCAAGCATCTGTTGAAGAAGCTGAAACTGAAATCACGTGTCGAAGCCGCCGTCTGGGTGTTGCAAGGCAAGAACGGCTAACCGCCAAACGGTCCGGTAGCGGCCGGTACCGTCGGGGTTTGCAGCGTCTGGGCTGCCGGCATCGAGGGTTGCTCGCCGCCCGACAACGACAGCGGCGGCGTCACCTGCAGCGTGATCCAGTTCGAGGTCACCCGCTGCTGCTGGTCATCTTCCAGCGTTACCGACAGTCGGTAGCGATTTTCCGCCCCGGGGTTGCTATCCCATGCCGGCATGATCACGCTCCAACCATGCGGATCGTTGTTATTGTGCGGCGGCGTCAGACTCAGCGCCTGGGTATCGCCTTGCCAACTGACGCGAGTGATTTTATTGCCGGTTTTGATTTCCAGCACCAGCGGCAGGGTTTCGCCGGCGTGCAGACTCCACGGCGGCGTCGCCAGGAACACCTGCAATGTCTTGCGTTGCTGGAATTCCAGCACCGGTACGTTCCTGCGCTCAATGTTATCGTAGCGGCTGCCGCGCAGCGACTTGGCCTGCGCGACGTACTCCGGCGAAATCTGCTTCACCAACGGTACGCCCAGACGGTAGCTCAACCCCAGTTCTACCGTATCTTGCGTTTCGCCGCCCTCGCCCAGTTTATGCTGCGCCTTCAGCGTTACCAGCGGCACCGGGGTATAGCTCAACCCCAGTTGCATGGCACGCGGATCGTCCTGCTTGTTGCCACTGCCGAACAGATCCACATCGTTGCCACGGTATTGTTCAAAGCTCAATGAAGCGCCCAACTGGCGGTAAAACGGCAAATAGCCTTGCGTGCTGATGTCATAGCCGCGCGCCGGACGGCTGCGGAACACCGCACCGTCTTGCCGCGCCGACATGGCCGACAGTGGATGGTAGTAGTTGGCAGAAAAGCGCAGATAATCGCCCCAGGCTTCCGCGCCAATACTGCCACGGTTACGCTGATTGCCGATGTCGCTGTCGAACACCGTGTTGTAGCCCAACAGCCAGTCGCCCGCGATCCAGCGCTGCCCCAGCCCCAGATTGGCCAACGAACTGTCGGTCTGTTGCAGCACGCTGACCTGGCTATAGGTCAGCAGGCCGTCGACATCATACAGCGGGCTGAATAACTGGCCGCGGCTGCCGGAAAAGTCGCCTTCCGGCGATACCGTCAACGACAGCGTGGCGGTGCCCAGCGGCGACAGCAGATCTTGCGCCTGCTGTTGCAACAGATGGGTTGCCTGACCGATAACGTAGCTCTCGGCGCGGGTACGCACCTGTTGGCCAGAGACCTCATTCAGGTTACGTTCGCCAAGTTGCTTGGCCATGGTGGCCCACTCTTTTTCGCGCTGTTGATCGTTCACCGCACTGCTGCCGAGGTCGGGCAATGCGTTGGCACCGTCTGGCGCCGAGCTGACCAGCGACTCCGGCGCCGGCGCCGGCGGAGATTCCGCCTGGGCCGCAAATGCCAGGGCTAACGGCCACAGCAGCAACGGCCAGCGCTGCCAAGCTGTTTTAGCCGTTTGAACGGTTAGTCTACTGCGGATAATTCGACTCACTTCTGTCATCAGACTGGCGCCATGACCCCATCCGCGGGACACGACCTACCACCTTTTTCTGCTGCAGCCACTCCCGACGACAGACAACCTCACTTGCGCTCACTATAGCACAGCGCTGCTGTCCATCATTCCCCACCGCGATCCCGCGCACACTCAGCGCAGCCGCGTTAACCAGGCATCCTAGATTATTTATCAGACTAAACAATCAGATAAACCTCAAAAACCGAAGTGACGACGTCACAATATGTCGTATCAGGCGATTTCCAGCGTACGTGGAGCGCCAGTATCTGTCCTGCGCAGCCAGTCGCAAGTTTGCCAACGTAGGCTAAAAACCGCTCGGCGAACCTGATATGAGGCGTTATCTTCGGCGCAGGCAGGGCGTGGGAGAAAAGCGGATGGATGACGCAGGTTTACTGCTGTTATGGCTGTCGGTATTACCGGCATCGTGGCTGGTGCAACAGCTGGTGTGGCGGTCGCCGGCACTGCTGCGTTGGCGTTGGCATGATGCACGCACCGCAAAGGCACCGCCGGTAAAGTGGGCGGTCATGGTAAGCTGTTGTAGCTGCGCCGCCCTGCTGATTGCGCTGGGTCCGGCGGCCGATGCTCGGCGGCTGGTATTGATGGCAATGGCAACCGTGCTGATCGCACTCGCTTTTATTGACTGCCGCACCCTCTGGCTACCAGACAGTTTAACCCTGCCGCTGCTGTGGGCCGGTTTACTGGTCAATTTGCACGGGGCGCTAGTCCCCCTGGCCGACAGCGTGTTGGGCGCGGTGGCGGGCTATCTGCTGTTGTGGGGTACCAATCGACTGTATGTGATTTACCGCCAACGTCAGGGGATCGGTCAGGGTGACTTCAAACTGCTGGCAGCGCTGGGGGCCTGGGGCGGCTGGCCGTTGCTACCCGCTATGCTGTTACTGGCCTCGCTGTGCGCTCTGGCGGTCTGGTTGCCCCGCTCTGGCGCACAACGCTCAAGCCGGCAAACGCCGATGCCGTTCGGCTGCTTTCTGGCGCTGGCGGGCGGACTGACGCTGGCGCTGTCAGCGGGGGGATAGCCCCCATGACCACGCCAGCAGGCGGCGAAAAATCACTCACTTCAGTTAACCGCCGAGGTTGGGGTTCAAATCCGGATTATCCTCCGGACCGACCAGCGCACCGACGCCATGCGGCCCTTGATAGTTGCCCTCGGCATCAAAGTTCGGGTTGCCCTGGCGGTCGAAGGCCGGTGTTTTATCCAGAATTTCTTCGGCGGCACGGTGGATCACCACCACGGTATTGCTGCTATTGTGCCTGTCGTTTTGCCGCGCGTTTTTCCGCTCTTCCAGCGCCATGCGCTGCTGCCACTGTGCATTTTCAGCCGCGACCATTTCATCACGATGAATATCGATTTTTTGCATGCATTGGGCAAATTCGACGCTATCGGCTTTAAAACCGTAACCGCTGCACTGCGCCCGATCCATCGCCGCCTGTTGTTCAGGAGAGACACAGCCGCTCAACAGGCAGACCAGGCCTAATACCGCACTGGAAAGTATCACTAATTTCATTTTTATATCCTCGCGTTTAATCAACTGGAAGGTCGCCTGACATCAGGCAAAATAGCCGCTGTCGATCAGATGTTGCATACCGCCGTGCAATTTGCCGCCCGCCTGCTGAAACAGGCCGCGCGCATGTTGGTATTGGCCGTCAAGCTGACGGTTTTGTTGCATCGATGCATTCAGCGCGAACAATACCGTTCCTTCTTTCATCACCATTACCGGCCCACTGAGACGTGCGCTATGGCCGACCGAGTCCAGGGAGCAGAACAGCAGCAACGCCGTTGCGAAAACCACACCAATGCCGCCAAGCAATTTACCGTTTTTCATTTTGTACCGACCTCGCTAATCAAGTAATAATCCGTTGGGATTCGGCGGTTGCCGTAATGTGGGAAGGAGTATAAGAAACGCACACGCGGACAGATATTTGACTAGTCAGAAAAGCAACCCTCTGCTAATCGCAGAAGATTGCTATCATTATTCATCACGGTAGCGGCAAGGGAGAAACACATGGATGCCGGGCGTACATCTCTTCGTTACGGCCTATTACATTGGCTGATCTTTATCGCGCTTTACTTTCTGCTCGCGACCATCAGCCTCGAAACGCGCGACCCCTGGAGCCTGTCCAGCACCGTCTGGCTGCCGGCCGGCCTGCTGCTGGGCATCTTGTGCACCCGGCAACCGGCCCAATGGCCGATGTGGGTGATCAGCGCCGGCGTGATGCATTTCTCGGTCAGTGTGCTGCACGATCGGCCGGTGGATATCGCGCTGGCGTTCGCGCTGGTCGATCCACTGATACTGTGCCCGCTCGCCCTGATCTGGAACAGCGTGCATCGCTATGCAACCGACCTGTCCTACCGTGGAGAAACCCTGCTGCTGCTGGGCGGGGTCTATCTTGGCAGCGCCGTCGGCGGGTTAATCAGCGACCTGCTGCTCAAGGCCCTTGGTTACCCGACGGTGGTCTCGCATTTCGTTAGCTGGAGCATCTCCAACGCTACCGGCTGCCTGGCGATCGCCCCGCTGTTTATCATCCACCGGCTGAATCGCGGCCGCTGGCTAAACCGACAACAGGGCTATACCGCCGTCTGGGTATTACCGCTGGTGGCGGCGATATTTTGCCTGCCGGCCCCCCTGTTGCAGCACCCGTTGCTGAATCATGCCTTGCTGTATATGGCGCTGGCATTGTCCTTGCTGTTGGCGGCGCTGTGGCCGCTGCTGCCGCTGGCGCTGTACTTTATCCTGTTGACGCTGCTGGTCAGCCTGGCGACGCTTTACGGCTACGGCCCTTTTTCCGCCGCACTGGCAGGCACCCAGGCCGTCGAAGCGTCGCAGCTGTACTTGTTGGCGGTTATTTCACTCGGGCTACTGGTCGCCACGCGTGAACAGCAGCACCGCGCCCGCAACCAGCAGCACCAGCAGCGCTTGCAGCTGTTGGGCTACCTGTTACAGGCGCGCCAACCGGCCTTTTTTTGCCTGACGCCCGGGGCGGAAAGTCTCGACTGGCAGCCGCATGAAGCGATTTTCGGCATGCCGCCGCGTCAGTTGGCCAACCTGACGCTGCTGCTGGCGCATGTACATCCCGACGATCGCCAGCCGTTGGCCAGCCTGTTGCGTCATCCGGTCGCCTCAGCGCAGCAGCCCTCCTGCTGCGCCTTGCGGTTGCTGTTGCCCGATGCGGTTTATCATCAGGTTGAATGCCGGTTATTACCGCATCCACACCACGGGGTAAACGGCGTACTGGCATTGGTCACGGCCAATTAATCCTGCCGTATTTATTGTTGTTTCAAGGAGCGTTAAGTGCAAAAAACCGTGGTAATAGCCGACGATCATCCGGTGTTCCTGATTGGGTTACGCACCGTGGTCACTACCAGCTTCGGCGATGATTTTGTCATCAGCGGCGAAGCGCAAACGGTAGATCAATTGCTGGCGCTGCTGGCGGAAAAACAGCCGGATGTACTGCTTACCGACTTCAACATGCCCGGCGATCGGCAAAGCGATGGCTTGAGACTGATTGAAACGCTGCGGCGTAAATACCCGCAGTTGCCGATCGTCGTGATCACCATGATGACCAACCCTGGATTGGTGAAGACCATTCTGGCCGCCGGCGCGCGGGCGGTGATCAACAAGCAGAGCCTGACCAGCGAACTGACCACCTGCCTGAAAGCATTACAGCAAGGGCGACGTCCCGCTAACGTCAGCGCGATGCCGGTCACCGTGGCAGCCATGAGTCCGCGAGAACTGGAGGTGGTGCGCCTGCTGGCGCAGGGACATAGCGTTAATCACATCGCCGCCATGCTTAGCCGTACCAAGCAGACCATCAGCGCACAGAAAAAAAGCGCCATGTTGAAAATCGGCGTCGGCTCCGACGCTGAACTGTTTGAATATCTGCGCGAAGCCGGACTATGAACCTTATGCGCTGGCTGCTGCCATTGCTGCTGTTGCCGGCCTGGGGTTGGTCGGCAGAACCGCTACAGATCGGCCTGTTGCGCGATCGCCTGCCCTATAGCGATCTGGATGCGCAGCGCCAACCACAGGGCGCCGCCAGCGAGCTGCTGAACGCGCTGTCGACCCAAAGCGGGTTGCACTTCAGCGCCCAGGCGGCCTCCAACCGCGACCAACTGGCGCAAATGCTCAGCCAGCAGCGTATCCAGCTGGCCCTGCCGCCGCCGCAGAGTTCGCCGCCACCGACCGGCATCCTGCTTTCCAAACCGCTGTGGCAGCAGCGTTGGGCGTTGGTCGTGCGGCGGGATAGCCTACCGTTGCAGCATCAACTGATGCCGGATTTGCGTCATCAGCGCTTGCTATCCTTGCGACACAGCCCGGTACAGGCCGCCTTGCTGACGACCTACCCCGGCGTGGCGCTCGGTGAAGCGGCAACCCTGCATGAAGCGCTCAGACTGTTGAATGCCGGCGCTGCTCAGGGCATCGTTTGCGACGCCACCCAGGCGGCGCTGCTGGCCAGCAATCTGTATCCGGGCAGATTGCTGGTGCGCCCATTGCCGGCCATCGTCAGCACCCAGCGCCTATGGCTGGCCGCCGATCAGCACGCGTTGCTCGACCGCATCAATCAGGCGATCGATGCCCTGCCTGACGGCATGGCGCAATCGATCAACCAGCGCTGGCTGCTCAACGCGGCGCTCAACGGCATGCTGCCCGCGCCTTCCACTGCCCGCCATTGGCTGACGCCGCTGGCGGGGATCAGCGCTGCGCTGTCGCTGTTTCTGATAGGCTTTCTGCTTAGCGAGATCTTCCGCCGGCGCCGCGCCGAGCGTGGACTGCGCGATGCGCTCAAATATTGGCAAACCCTGCTGAACAGCATTCCCACCCCGCTGCTGGTGTGCGACCCGCTCGGCAAGATTACCCATTGCAATCAGGCATTGTTAACGTCGCTGGCGCTGTCCCACCAGCAGGTCATTGGCAGTACGCTGGAACACTTCACCGCGCACCATCCCATCGCCCCACCGATCGGCCACCAGGAACGCATTGCCGCCATCGGCAGCATGCAGCCGCAGTTTTCCGACCGCACCATGGTAATACGCGGCGAGCAACGGGAAATCGCCCAGTGGCTGGCGGCCTACAGCGACAGCCGCATGACGCCGCAGGGCCTGCTGCTAGGCTGGTATGACATCAGCCAACGCAAGCGGCTGGAGCGCGATCTGGCCGACGCGTTGCAGCAAGCCACCGACGCCAGCCGCGAAAAAAGTGATTTTCTGGCGCGCATGAGCCATGAGATCCGCTCACCGATGAACGCCATCCTCGGCATTCTGGAACTGGAAAGCCAGCGTCCAGACGCGGCAGACTCGTCGCTGCCGATTGCCTATGCCGCCTCACGCCAGCTGTTGCAAATCGTCGGCGACGTGTTGGACATCTCGAAAATCGAAGCCGGAGAACTGCATCTGCAACCGCAGCCCACCGCGCTGTACCCCTTGCTGACGCAGCTGCTGGAAACCTACGCCACGCTGGCGGCGCAAAAAGCGCTGCGACTGGACAGCGACATCGAAGCCGCCTGGCAGTGTGACTATCTGTTGGATGGCACAAAGCTGACGCAGGTGCTCAATAACCTGCTGAGCAACGCCATCAAATATACCGAACGCGGTTTTGTAGCGCTGCAGGTCAGCGTTCAGTCGCAGGATACGCAATACGACCGCGTCACGTTCAGCATCACCGACAGCGGCATCGGTATTGCTCCGCAAATGCAGCAAAAAATATTGCAGCCGTATGTCCAGGCCGATCCCAATACGCCGGCCAGCACCGGGCTTGGCCTGGCAATCTGTACCCAGTTGGTACAATTGCTGGGGGGAGAGTTACAGATTGATTCAGCGCCGCAGCACGGCTCGCGTTTTTCCTTTACGCTGAGCCTGCCACGCAGCACCGTCCATAGCGAATCCCAGACCTCATCGGCACCCAGCGCGCTGGACCCCGCGCTGCATATCCTGGTAGTAGACGATCTGCCAGCCAATCTGACGGTGATGAAGCTGCAACTGGAAAAGCTCGGCCATCACGTTACCACCTGTGATAACGGCATGCAGGCGTTACAGTGGCTGGAACGGCAACACGCCGATCTGGTGTTGACCGATTGTCAGATGCCGACCCTCAGCGGCTATCAGTTGGCACAGACCCAGCGCGAACGCGAGCGCGGTCAGCGACGCTACCAGCCGATCGTCGGCTGCACCGCCAATGCCTTTAACGATGAGCAACGCCGTTGTCTGGCCGCCGGTATGGATGCGGTATTGATCAAACCGCTAACGCAAAAAGACTTGCGCAACCTGCTGCAGGAACAGCGGGCAATTGGTTTGAACATGCAGGAAATACGGGCGATGAGCGACGGGCAGCCTCAGGTGCTGTCAACGCTAATCGATGAACTGCAACGCAGCAGTGAAGCCGACCGACAGCAACTGCTTGCCAACGCCGGGCAACCGGAGGCGTTCGCCGCGGTGCTGCACCGGCAGAAAGGCAGTTTTGCGCTGGCAGGCTACCAAAGCGCGGTCACCGTTTGCCAGCAGTTGGAACAAGAGCCACCGACCAGCGCAGAACCGACGGTGGCACTGCTGCGGCTGAACGCGCTGACGCTGCGATTTATCGCCCTGTTGGAACTGCAGCGCCCGTCGGCAACTTAAACCGCCACCGCCGGCGTAACCTGCTGCGCCTGCCAATGGCCGGCGCGGTACAGACCGACCACGCTGCCAATCACCAATAAACCGGGTGACTGTGGGCGTTCGCGAGTCAGCAGCGCGGGCAATTCGACCAGCGTGGCGGTGAGCACCCGCTGCTGCGGCTGAGTGCCTCGTTCGATAATCGCCAACGGCGTCTCGGCGCTCATGCCGTGGCGCATCAACTGCTCGGCAATGCTCGCACCGAGCGCCAGGCCCATATAAAACACCAGCGTCTGCCCGTCGCTGACCAGCGCGCGCCAATCCAGCTTCAGTCCGCCATCACGGCAATGACCGGTAACAAAGCGCACCGACTGCGCATGGTCACGGTGGGTCAACGGAATGCCGGTCGCGGCGGCACAGCCGCTGGCGGCAGTGATGCCCGGCACGATATGACAGGGGATGCCATGGCGCTGCAACGCCACCATTTCCTCACCGCCGCGGCCAAAGATAAACGGATCGCCGCCCTTCAGCCGCACGACGCGATTACCGGCCTGCGCCAGTTCCACCAGCAACTGGTTGATCTCCGGCTGCGACAGCGTGTGGCAACGGGGGGATTTGCCCACGTCGATGCGCAGCGCCTGCTTCGGCACCAGCGCCATCACCGCTGGCGACACCAGACGATCGAACACCAGCACCTCGGCCTGACTGATGGCCCGCAACGCCTTGATGGTCAACAGTTCGGCATCGCCCGGCCCGGCACCGACCAGCCACACCTCGCCGCCGACCACCGGCTGGCGTTGCTGCGCACACGCGATCAACATATCAATCGCTTTCATCGACCTACCCTCCGCTATGCCACCCGCTGGGTCGCATGCTGTTGAATCAGTTTTTTCAGTTCCGGCAGGCAGGAACCGCAGTTGGTACCGCATTGCAGTTGCTCCCCCAGCGTCGCCGCGCTGTGGCAGCCTTGGCGTATCGCCGCAATGATGCGATTTTCACCCACGCCGAAGCAACTGCACACCGTGGCTCCGGGCGCCGTCTGCCCTGGGGCGCTGCGGCCGCCTAGCAACGCCAGACGCTGCGGACCGGTGTCCGGCGCATGGTCAAATGCCGCAAGGATCGCGCTGCGATCCAGCGTCGGCGCGTAGCGTCGGCTGTAAAAGGCCAGTTGCACTTCGCCCTGACGCCAACCGATCGCATGGAAGCCACGCTGTGCAAGTTCGGCGATTTGCAGCGTCAGGCCATCCAGCCCAAAGTGCTGTTGCAACCAGGCTGGCCAGTCGTCGATCTGCTGTTGGCCAGCCATGATGAAATGGTTGACCGACTGCTGCGTCACGCGGCTCCAATACACTCCACGCGGCGGCGCGGCGGCGTGGCGCAAGAAAATCTCCGCCTGCCAGCGGCTGTGCCAGCGACTGACACGCACCGGCGCATGCTTGCTTTCCGGCTGGCCGGAATCGGCGTCGACCACCGGCGGGATCAGACTGTCCACCCGCCCCTGCGCGGTGAACTGCGCGTTCCAGTGCATCGGCACAAACAGGCTGCCGCGCCGTTGGCCTGCGCTGAGCTGCGCGCGCGCGATCATCCAGCCGTGTGGCGAGCTCAGGCGCACCAGATGGCCGTCATCAATACCCAACGGCACAGCATCCTGCGGATGGATCTCGCAAAACGGTTCGCTGATGTGACGCATCAACCGCGCGGCCTTGCCGGTGCGGGTCATGGTGTGCCACTGGTCGCGAATGCGCCCGGTGTTGAGCACCAGTGGATACTGTGCTGACGGCGCAGAATGCGGCAACCGCGGGGTAATCGGCAATAAGCGCGCCTTGCCGTCCGCATGCAAAAAGCGGCCATCAGCAAACAACCGTCGACAGCCCTGCGGGTGCTGCCTGTTGATCGGCCACTGCATGGGAGGCATCTGATACCACTGCTGGCGGCTGTACGCGGCCAATCCGCTGATATCAAAAGCGCGGCTACCGTGGTTTTCAAAGCCGGACAGCGCCGCATGCTCGCGGAAAATATCGGCCGGATGCTGGTAGGCAAACGCGTCGGCAAACCCCATGCGCGCCGCAACCTGACTGATGATCCACCAGTCTGCTTTTGCTTCGCCAGGCGCAGGTAAAAAAGCGCGCTGGCGTGAAATGCAGCGCTCTGAATTACTGACGCTGCCTTCTTTTTCCCCCCAGGCCAACGCCGGCAGGCGAATATGCGCCAGCGCGGCGGTATCGGTGGCGGCCATAACGTCAGAGACCACCACCAGCGGGCAGTCTTTTAACGCCTGCCGCACTACGTCGGCGTCCGGCAGCGATACCACCGGATTGGTGCCCATGATCCACACCGCCTTCACCTGTCCGGCGGCCACCGCGCGGAACAACGCTACCGCGTTCAAGCCGGGCTGGCGCGCCATCTGCGGCGAGCGCCAAAAACGCTGTAGCCGGTCAGTGTCTGCTGCGCTGAATCCCATATGCGCCGCCAACTGGTTGGCCAGCCCGCCCACCTCGCGGCCTCCCATCGCATTCGGCTGACCGGTAATCGAAAACGGCCCACAGCCCGGCTTGCCGATGCGCCCACCCGCCAGATGCAGGTTGATAATGGCGTTGCATTTATCCGCGCCGCTAGAGGACTGATTAATGCCCATCGAATACAGCGTCAGCCAGTTTTCCGTTCCGGCCAGCAGGCGGTAAAATGCCATCACCGCGTTGAGCGGCAAACCGCAGAACTCGGCCACCCGTGCTGGCGTCCATGATGCAGCGGCAGCCAGCGTAGCGGATGCACCGAGGGTATGACGCTGCAGGAAATCCTGATCCAGCCGCTGCTGCTGCGCCAGCCAGTGCAGCGCCCCGTTGAACAATGCGGCGTCGCTGCCGGGGCGCAGCGGCAGATGCAAATCGGCACCGTCGCAGGTCGCGGTTTCACGCGGGTCGATCACCACCACTTTCATCTGCGGCCGCCGACGGCGCGCCGCGCTCAGCCGCTGGTAGGCCACCGGGTGCGCCCAGGCGGTATTCGATCCGCACAGGATCACCAGATCCGCCAATTCGATATCCTGATAGCTGCACGGCACCGCGTCGCCGCCAAACGCCCGCTTATAACCCACCACCGCCGACGCCATGCACAGGCGGGAATTGGTGTCGATGTTGGCCGCGCCGATATAGCCTTTCATCAGCTTGTTGGCGACGTAGTAATCCTCGGTCAGCAACTGGCCGGAGGCATAAAACGCCACCGCCTGCGGGCCATGCTGCGCGATGATGCGGCTAAATCGCTCGGCTACCGCGTCCAGCGCCTGTGACCAACCGACGTTCTGGCCGTCTAGCTGCGGGTGCAGCAGGCGGCCATCAAGATCGAGCGTTTCCGCCAGCGCGCTGCCCTTGACGCACAGCCGCCCCTGATTGGCCGGATGGTTGGGGTCGCCGGCGACGCTGAACGTGCCGTTCTGCTCGGCAATCGCCACGCCGCAACCCACGCCACAGTACGGGCAGGTGGTACAGTGCGCCGCGTTCACGATGTCGCTCCCGCCGTTTCCGGCTCGACAATAGCCGCCTGCATCGGCTGGCTGTATACCCGCACCCGCCCTTGTTCCACCCGCACCGGCCAGGCGGTAAGCCGCAATGAGGCATCATCGACGCTCACTCCGTCACGCAGGCGGAAACGCTGCTTGTACAACGGTGAAATCACCACCGGCTCGCCCGCCACGTCCCCCAACAGGCCGCGCGCCAGCACGTTGGCGTCGCTGCCCGGCTCACGGTTGGCCAGCGCATAGACGCCGCTGCCCGGCAGATGGAACAGGGCAATCTGCTGGCCGTCGATCCGCGCGGCCATACCGCTGTGCGGCGGAATGTCGTCCAGCGAACAAATGTCTTCCCACCGCCCCTCGCGCGGCCGTGCCGGCTGCACCTCGAACGCCTGGCCGCGTTCTTCTGCGCCGGCCGGGCGGCGTTGCCCACGTTCCGCTTGCCAGACCACCGCCTCGTCCGGCTGCTCGCTGTTAACAAAGGCGCGGAACAGCTGCAAACGTTCCGGACTTGCCAGGGTGGTTTGCCATTCACACTGGTAACTGGTTACCACCGCCTGCATCTCGCTTTCCAGTTCGGCGGCGATGCCGAGACTGTCTGCCAATACCACCTCACGCAGGTAATCCAACCCGCCTTCAAGGTTATCCATCCAGGTGCTGGTACGTTGCAGCCGATCGGCGGTGCGAATATAAAACATCAGGAAACGATCGACGGTGCGGATCAGCGTTTCCGTATCCAGATCGCTGGCGAACAGATCGGCGTGACGCGGCTTCATACCGCCGTTGCCGCACAGATACAGGTTCCAGCCTTTGTCGGTGGCGATCACGCCGACGTCCTTGCTTTGCGCTTCGGCGCATTCACGCGTGCAGCCGGAAACCGCCATTTTGATTTTGTGCGGCGAACGCAGGCCTTTGTAGCGATTCTCCAGCGCAATGGCCAAAGCGGTGGAGTCCTGAACGCCGTAGCGGCACCAGTTGGAGCCGACGCAGGATTTCACCGTGCGCAGCGATTTGCCGTAGGCATGGCCGGTTTCAAACCCGGCGTCCACCAGCTGTTGCCAGATTTCCGGCAGCTGTTCCAGGCGGGCGCCGAACATGTCCACCCGCTGACCGCCGGTTATTTTGGTGTACAGCTGATAACGTTGCGCAATCTGGCCGATGGCGATCAGCCCCTGCGGCGTGATTTCTCCTGCCGGCACCCGCGGCACCACCGAATAGGTACCGTCTTTTTGAATATTGGCGAAGAATCGGTCGTTGGTGTCCTGCAGGGGCAAATGCTGCGGTTTGAGCAGATATTCGTTCCAGCACGATGCCAGAATCGAGCCAATCAGCGGCTTGCACACTTCGCAGCCGTGACCGTGGCCGTGTCTGGCCAACAGCTGTTCGAACGTGCGAATATCACCGACCCGCACCAGGTGATACAGCTCCTGACGCGAATAGGCAAAGTGCTCGCAAAGGTCTTTTTTCACCGTCGCGCCACGCGCGACCAGTTCATGCTCCATCACCTGCTTTACCAACGCCGCGCAGCCGCCGCAGCCGGTTGCCGCCCGGGTGCAGGACTTCACTGCCGCCAGATCGGCGCAGCCTTGCTCTACCGCCGTACTGATGTCGCCCTTGCTGACGTTATGGCAGGAGCAAATCTGTGCGCTGGCCGGCAAGGCGGCCACGCCAAGCGCTTTCGGCGCTGCGCCGCCGGTGGCCGGCAGGATCAGGCTTTCCGGTGCGGACGGCAGCGGCAGCGCGTTCAGCATCAGTTGCAACAGCGTACTGTATTCGGCGCTGTCGCCCACCAGCACCGCCCCCAGCAGACGTTTGCCGTCGCCGGACACCACCAGCTTTTTATACACCTCGGCCGGGCCGTCGACCCAGCTGTAGCTTTGGCTGTCGGCGGTGCGGCCATGCGCGTCACCGATCGAAGCCACCTCCACGCCCAGCAGTTTCAGTTTGGTGCTCATATCCGCACCGCAGAACGCGCTATCGCGTCCGGCCAGCGTATCCGCCAGCGTGCGTGCCATCTGGTAGCCCGGCGCCACCAGGCCAAAAATCTGTCCGTTCCACAAGGCGCATTCGCCGATGGCAAAAATGGCGTCGTCGCTGGTACGGCACCGATCGTCGATCACGATACCGCCACGAGGCCCCAGCGTCAGCTCGGCGTCGCGCGCCAGGTTATCGCGCGGCCGAATGCCGGCGGAAAACAGGACCAAATCGGCCTCCAACCGCTCACCGTCAGCAAAATCAAGACTGTGACGGTGTAACAAACCGTCATTTATCGCCCGCGTTTCCTTGCCGGTGTGCACGCTGACGCCCAACGCTTCGATCTTTTTACGCAGCATGGCGGCACCGCCGTCATCCAGTTGCACCCCCATCAGCCGCGGTGCAAACTCCACCACGTGGGTCTTCAGCCCCAGCTGCTGCAAGGCATTGGCGGCTTCCAACCCCAGTAAACCCCCGCCGATCACCACGCCCACCTGCGCGTTTTTGGCGCTGTCGGCGATGGCCGCCAGGTCGTCCAGCGTACGGTAAACCAGGCAGCCTGATCGTTGATTGCCAACGATCGGCGGTACAAACGGGTAAGAACCGGTAGCCAGCACCAACTGGTCATAGGCGGTTTCGCGGCCAGCGGCGTCAATTACGCACTTGCGTTGCCGATCGATGGCGCACAGCTGCTGGCCAAGCCGCAGTTCAATACCACTACGCTCGAAGAAACCCTCCTCCACCATCGACAAGGACTGCGCGCTTCGCCCGGAGAAAAATTCAGACAGGTGGACGCGGTCATACGCCGCCACCGATTCTTCGCCAAACACCACAATGTGGTAGCGCAGGTGCAGTTGGCGTGCCACCAGCTGTTCCAGAAAATGATGGCCAACCATGCCGTGACCGGCAACCAGCAAAACGGGCTTGTGCATTTCGGATGTCCTCTCGCTCACCGCCTGTGCGGCTTCGGGTTCGGTATTGCCAAACAGCAGCGCCGCCGGGTCGTTGACCGGCTGGCCCAACTGCCGCAAATAAAATTGACTGTCGCTGACGTCGCCATACAGCAGCACACCGTCAAGGATGCCGTCGCGCACCAGCAGACGGCGGTAATGTTGTGCCTGCGGATCCTCGGCATAATGAATCTCGGCCCCGTTGTTCGGTTCAATCTCGCCAGCGCACAGCATGTCGATGCCGCTGACCTTGAGACGGGTGTGCAACGGTGCGGGCCGGTACGGCGCCACCGTCTGCCCGGCCAGCCGCTGAGCCAGTAACGCCGCCTGTTGCCAGCATGGCGCCACCAGGCCAAAGGTGGTGTCACCCAGTTGACTGCATTCGCCGACGGCGTAAATCGCCGCATCGCTGGTGCGCATGGCCGGGTCGACAATAATGCCGCGCTGGCAGGTCAGCCCGGCCTCGCGCGCCAGCCGCACCGCTGGCTGTACCCCGGCGGCCACCACCACCAGATCGCAGGCCAATTGCTCACCGGTGCTCAGCGTGGCGGCCTGGACCTGCGCCGCGCCATGGAAGGCGCTGACCTGGCAATCGACCTGACAATCGATGCCGCGCGTCGCCAGATTGCGCTGCAACATCAGCGCCGCCCTGGCGTCCAGCTGACGCTCCATCAGGTAATGACCACGGTGCACCACCGTGCAGCGCATACCGCGCACCGCCAGCGCTGCCGCCGCCTCAATGCCCAGCACCCCGCCGCCGACCACCAGCGCCCGGCCGTCGGTACGGCAGTGGCCAAGCATCGCCTGTACGTCGTCCAGGTTACGAAAACCGTATATGCCGGGCAGCGCGATCCCCGGCGTCGGCGGCAGCCAGGGGTGCGAACCGGTGGCCAGCACCAGCAGGTCATAGGCTACGCAGCGCCGCGCGGTGGTCACCCGTTTCGCCTGCCGGTCAATCGCCAACGCCGCTTCCCCGGCCAGCAGCCGTACCCCCTGCTCGGCATACCAGGACAGGGGGTGCAGCACGGTATCGTCAAACGCCTTCTCACCCGACAGCACCGGCGAAAGCAGGATGCGGTTATAGTTGCCGCGCGGCTCTGCGCCGATCACCGTGATGGCGTAACGCTGCGGCGCCAGTTGGCAGAGGGTTTCCACCAGCCGCATGCCTGCCATACCATTGCCTATCACCACCAATCGTTGTTGCCTCATCGTGCCGCTCCTCTGTGCGCCAACGCAGCGTGGCTTATGCCGCCTTGGCGTGTTTTTCGTACAGGAACGTCAACACCTGCTGGCGGTAATGGTGATAGGCCGCATCGTCCGCCAATGCCACGCGCGAACGAGGACGCGGCAGTTCCACCGACAGGATTTCACCGACGGTGGCCGCCGGACCGTTGGTCATCATCATCACCCGGTCGGACAACAGCACCGCTTCGTCAACGTCATGGGTAATCAGCACGATGGTGGTATGCAGTCGCTGTTGAATTTCCATCACCGCGTCCTGCAAATGCGCGCGGGTCAAGGCGTCCAGCGCGCCAAACGGTTCGTCCATCAGCAGCACTTTCGGCTTCATCGCCAGCGCGCGGGCAATACCGACACGCTGTTTCATGCCGCCGGAAATTTCGTTCGGCCGTTTATGCAACGCATGCCCCATGTGCACCAGTTCGAGGTTATGTTCGATCCAGTCACGCATTTCGCTTTTGTTCATCTGCTGGCGGAACACCTGATGCACCGCCAGCGCCACGTTTTCATAGGTAGTCAGCCACGGCAGCAGCGAATGGTTCTGAAACACCACGCCGCGCTCGGGACCAGGGCCGACGATCTGCTGGTTGTCGCACAGCAACACGCCGTCGCTCGGCAGCGTCAGGCCAGCGATCAGGTTGAGCAACGTCGATTTGCCGCAGCCGGAATGGCCAATCAGGCTGACGGTTTCCCCCGGCTGAATATCAAAACTCACCTGCTGCAACGCGATAAATTCACCCTGCGGGGTATTGAACCGCTGGCTGACGTTCTGCACCTGGATAATCGGTTTCATGGCGCACTCCTTAATGGTTTTGATAGCTAAAACGTTTGGCCAGCAGCATCAGTCCCTGCTCGAGCAATAGCCCGACCACGCCAATCACTACAATGGCGATGATGATGTTTTCCACGTTGAGGTTGTTCCACTCGTTCCAGATCCAAAAGCCGATGCCAACGCCGCCGGTCAGCATTTCTGCCGCCACAATCACCAGCCAGGCAATGCCGATCGACAGACGCACGCCGGTTAACACAAACGGCAGCACCGCCGGGAACAGGATCTTGCGCATCACCGTCCACTCCGACAGCTTCAGCACCCGCGCCACGTTAAGGTAATCTTGCGGAATGCGCGTCACACCTTCGGCGGTGTTGAGGATCATCGGCCAGATCGAACAGATGAAGATGGTCCAGGTCGACGCCGGTTCGGCACGCTGAAACAGCAGCAGGCCGATAGGCAGCCAGGCCAGCGGGCTAACCGGACGTAACAGGGAAATGATCGGATTCAGCATCTGCGCCAGAAACGCGAAGCGCCCCAGCAGAAAACCGGCGGGAATGCCAACCAATGCCGCCAGGCCAAAGCCGGTCGCCACCCGCTGCAACGAGGCCAGCACGTTCCAGCCGATACCCTGATCGTTTGGCCCGGCCGAATAAAACGGATCGGCAAACAGCGTCAGCGCCGCCTGCCAGGTGGCCAGCGGCGTTGGAAAGCCCTGGCTGTTGAGCGCGGCTATCTGCCACACCGCCAGCACCAGCACCATGCCCAACGCCGCTGGCACCACACGGCGAAACGCCTGCTGCCAGCGCAGGCTGCTGCGCGGTTTGCCGACCGGGGCCGAGGCAGGCAGCGCCACGGGCCTGGCCTCCTTCAGCGGGACAATCTGTGCGCTTACCGGCTGCGCGGGTTCAATTCGTTGTGCCAGATTCTTCATTGCCTACCTCTCAACGTTTAACAGCAAAACTGTTGGCATAGGCCGCCGGGTTGCTGCCGTCCCAGCGCTTGCCGTCGATCAGGGTGCTGGCGCGCATTTCGCTGGCCGGCAAATTGACGCCGCCAACGGCGGTTGCCGCCTGGCGATACACGTCGATACGGTTGATCTGCTTCGCCACCGCCAGATAGTCCGGTTCGGCGCTCAACAGCCCCCAGCGTTGCTGCTGGGTCAGGAACCACATGCCATCGGACAGATACGGGAAGCTGACTTCGCCATCGTGGAAAAAGCGCATGCCATGCGCGTCCTGCCAGCTGTTGCCCAGGCCGTTGTCATACTTGCCGAGCATGCGGCCGGTGATGATCTCGGGTCGGGTGTTGATATAGGCGCGCCCCGCCACCACCTGCGCGGTTTGCTGGCGGTTGGCGTCGGAACTGTCGATCCAGCGGGCGGCATCCAGCACCGCCGCGGTCAACGCCCTGGCGCTGTTCGGGTTGTCGCTGACCCAGGCAGCGCGGGTGCCCAGCACTTTTTCCGGATGATCCGGCCAAATCTGCTGTGTGGTGACCGCGGTGAAACCGATGTCTTCGGCAATCGCCCGCTGGTTCCACGGTTCGCCAACGCAGAAGCCGCTCATGTTGCCGATCTTCATGTTCATCACCATTTGCGGCGGCGGCACCACCACGTTGCGCACATCGTTGAACGGGTGAATGCCGGCGTTGGCCAGCCAGTAATACAGCCACATGGCGTGAGTGCCGGTCGGGAAGGTTTGCGCGAAGGTATAGGTGCCCTTGGCGCTGGCATCGAGGTGTTTTTTCAGCGTGGCCGCATCGGTAACGCCGGCCTGCTTGAACTGATTGGATAAGGTGATCGCCTGGCCGTTATTGTTGAGCGTCATCAGCACCGCCATATCATGCTGCGGCCCGGCAGCCCCCAGTTGCAGCCCATAAATCATGCCGTACAGCGCGTGCGCGGCGTCCAGCTCACCGGACAGCAGCTTGTCGCGCACCGCTGCCCAGCTGGCCTCTTTGCTCGGGATGATTTTGATGCCGTATTTTTCATCAAACTTGTTCACCGCCGCCATAACCACCGAGGCGCAATCGGTGAGCGGGATGAAGCCGACGCGGATCTCTTTTTTCTCCGGCGCGTCGGAACCCGCCGCCCAGGCTGTATTCATCAGGCCCGGCAGCAACATGCCGCCGCCCAGCGCTGCGCTGCCGACCAGAAAACGGCGGCGCGACAGTTTCATCCCGGAGTGTTTGGTGTGCGTCATCAGCAAATCCTTCACGCGTTGCGATAAAAAACAAAAAGGCGTCCCATCAGCACATTCCACCGTTGGGGTGAACGTGCTGAAAGGACGCCTTTATCCAATCTACCTGCGGCCTGTTGGCCGTTGGGTATCGTTGTTGCTCACTGAACCGCCATTGGCCCAGAGACAATCTGAGTAATGCAGCTTGCGTGCCAGATTTGCAACTGGCGGACTGGTGCGGGTTTTCTCTGCCTCGGCGCGGCTCTGCGGCCAGCGCGTGCACAATCCGGAGGCATTAGCTGCACTGGCGGTGTGCATATACTCCCTAGGGAGTAAGGCTATTTTCCCGGCAGGATATCCGCTACCGCCAGCATGGCGCGGGCTATATCGATCAGCCGTTTGTTCTGATCCATCGCCATTTTGCGCAGCAGCTGGTGTGCGCCGTCTTCCGTCATGCCGCGATGCTGAATCAGCAGCCCCTTGGCGCGTTCGATTTCGCCACGCTCCTGCAAGGTGGCGCGGGTTGCCGCCAACTCTTGCGACAGCGCCTGCAGTCGCTGGGATTGCTGGCGGATCATCTCGACCATCGAGCGTCCCAGGCGCGGATTGATGCCGTCGCTGAGCATCGGTTCGCCCTGCGAGGCGGCGATAAACACCGTGTAGCCGTCAGCCTGCGGTTGCAACCGGCTTTGCAGCCCGCCAGCGTCTTGCGTCAGCGCGTCGCTGGCAGCGCTCAGCGCGGCGCGACAACCGGTCATCAGCGCCTCTTCCAGCCGATCCTCAATCTGCTTCATCAGATCGATACGCGCGGTGGTGATGTCGAACCAGCGCAGGCTGGTGTCGTTGCCATCGCCTGGCCGCGTCTGGGTGCAGGCAATGCGCCGCAGCCGTTCAAACTCCCGATCGTCCTGTTGCTGCATGCGCTGCCACTGGGCCAGCGACAACGGATCGGCAAATTCGCTAAAACTCTGAAAACAGCGTTCCTGACCGTCGATCAGCTGCAATAACTGCCGGTGTGCCTCGACGCTGAATTGCTGCGCGGCAAACCCGGCGGCGCCGATGGCGCGCTCCTGCCCCGCCAGCTCTTTGCCCTGCATAAAACTGAACATGGCGATCAACCGGCGCGCAATCGCCGGATCGACGCAGGCGTCGGCGGCTTCAAACACCAGCGCCAACAGGCTGCGGATAATCTCGTTGAAGGTATGCATGGCATCCGGCTGGGCCAGCTGCTGCAACTGGATCTGACGGCGCAGCGTCGGCAGCGTGGTGAGGTTATGCAGCGCGCAGGCGATGCTGCTGAACAGCCGGCTGGCACCGGCCAAAGATGCGGCGTTGGCGTCCAGTTGCGCCAGCTGGCGCTGCACCGCCAACTCGGCCTGTTCGACGTCGCGGGTGCGTGCCGCCAACCGTTCGCCAAACAGCCCGCCGTGGGAACACAGATAGATATTTACCGTACCGCGCTCGCGTTGCAGCACGTGGATCAGTTGACTTATCCGTCCGACCAGTTGCCCCATTTGCAACAACTGTCGCAGCACGGTGATTTCACAGCGTTTCGAAGCCAGCAGAAAATCGCTGGCGCTGGGCGGAAAAGCAGGATTACGGCTCATGATGCAATTTCCGATTGGGGATAATACAGCGGATCCTGCAAAACCCGTGCCGTCGCAGCGCAGGCAACCCAAAGGCCACCGTCGCGGGCAGTGGCACCGTGCTACGGCTGCCGGTCGGCATCAGCGACCGGCAGCCCATCACTCACCGCACATTGCCGCCATCAACTTGACAGCAGAGCGCTGCCGAGGGAGTCCTGACGGTCCTTGACGCCTGGCAAAACAAAGAAATAGCCGCCGCCAATCGGCTTGACGTACTCTTCCAGCGCCTCGCCGTTGAGGCGTTTTTGCACCGTCAAAAAACCCTTTTCCAAATCCGCCTGATAGCACACAAACAGCAGCCCCATTTCCAACTGCCCGGCATTGGACACCCCGAGCGAATAGCTATAGCCACGACGCAGCATCAGGTTGCTCTGGCTTGCCGGCGTGCGCGGGTTGGCCAGTCGAATATGCGCATCCATCGGGATGATCTCGCCGTGCGGGTCGTTGGCGTAATCGGGTTCGTCATGCTCGTGTTGCATGCCCAGCGGCGCACCGCTGTGCTTGTCGCGGCCAAAGATGGTCTGTTGTTCCTGCAACGGCGTACGGTCCCAAAACTCGACGTGGAAGCGGATAATACGCGCCGCCTGGTAACTGCCACCCACTGCCCAGGCGGGTTCTCCAGCGTCGTCGCCCACCCACACCACTTTGTCCATCAATGGCGTGTCGCTGGTTTTGGGATTGGCGGTGCCGTCCTTGAAGCCCAGCAGATTGATCGGCGTTTCCTTGCCTTTGCTGCGCGCCGCATGGGTGGAAATAAAGCCCTCGCGCTTCCAGCGTACGCTGAGCAGATCCGGCGCATGCTTGATAATATCGCGCAACGCGTGGATCACCGTTTCATGGGTATTGGCGCAAATCTGCAACAGCAGATCGCCATGACACAGACTGGCATCGAGCGAATCGTTGGGGAAACGCGTCATGCGCTGCAAACGCAGCGGTTTTTGCGCCGCCAGCCCGAAACGCGCATCAAACAGCGAGGCGCCGACCGATACCGTAATGGTCAGGTTATCGGGGTAAATCTCCGGCCCCATGATGCCGGAATCCAGCGGCGGCAGCTTGGCGTCCACCTCCGGCGCCTTGCCGCCATGGGTCAGAAACGCAATGCGGTCGGTCAGCAACCGGAATAACCGCGCCAGATCCTGGCGGTTGGTGGCCAGCACGTCGAACGCCACCAGCATCATTGCCGCCTGCTGCGGCGTCACTACTCCGGCCTGATGCTGGCCGTAAAACGGCTGCGTTTGCCAGCGTTCATCCCGGGGTTCGACGCTGGCGGCAGCACGATCGGCGGCACGCGCCAGCGGGTTGCCCCCCAGCGCCAAGGCGCCGCTCACCATGCCCATCCCCAGCAGCAAACGGCGACGCGATGGCGACGCGGCCTCCTGCGGTTGCGAATGCGGCCCGTCCTGCGGGCCGACGATTTGCTTGCTCATCGCCCGTTGCCTCAATCCAGTCCCAACACGCCGCGCAACTGCGACAAATCTTCCGCCAGCGCGGTGATTGGTCCCTTCAACGCGTTGCGATCGGCATCGGTCAGTTTTTCATAAGAGGCGTAGCCGTCCCCGATTTTGTATTTCGCCAGCACGCCGTCGACGGTTTTGAAGTTGGCGTCAATTTTGGCCAGCAGCGCTCCATTGGCCTTGATCAGCAATGGGCGCAACAGGTTGACTATCTTCTGCGCGCCATCGACATTGGCCTGGAAATCCCACAGATCGGTGCGGCTGTAACGGTCCTCTTCGCCACTGATTTTACTGGCGGCCACTTCCTCGATCAGACCCGCTGCGCCGCCCACCACCTTGCTCGGTGGGAACGTCAGACCGGTAATGCGTTTTTGCAGTTCGACGGTGTCTCGGTACAGGCGATCGGCGTAATCGTTCATGCCGTTGGTGGTGTTATCGGCGAACAGCGCCTTTTCCAAACGGTGGAAGCCGGTGAAGTTGGGATCTTCGGCCTTTTTCTCGTAATCGTCTTCACGGGCGTCGATACTGCCGTCCAGATCGGAGAACAGTTCGGCGATCGGTTCGATACGCTCATAATGCTGCCGCGTCGGCGCATACAGCGTGCGCGCTTCTGCCAGATTGCCGGCCTTGACCGCATCGGTAAACCGTTTGGTCTGTTTGACCAGGCCATCGACCTCTTGGCTGACGTAGACCTTGTATTCGGCAATCGGCCCCACCAGATCCAGCACGCTCGGCTTGCCGTCACCGGCGGTGGCGGCCGCAGTCACCGTCAGTTTGCCCTTCGGATTGCTGAGCAGACCACAGGTCATGTCATACTCGCCGGGCTCGAGGTTGGCGGTCATTTTTTGCGTGAATCCCGGCGCAATATTTTCGCGCTCTTCCACCACCATCACGCCTTTGAGAATTTCCCATTCCAGGTTTTTCTGGCTGGCATTATGCACCACGAACTGGGTTTTGCCGGCCGACACGCTCAGTTGCATCGGCTCGCACTGCTTGTCGTTAACGCTAATCTTCACCTGCGGCACATCGGCCGCCGAGGCGCCGACGCTGAACGCCAACGCCGGTGCGGCCAGTAATGCGGCATGTAATGCCTTACGGCGGAATTGAGTCGTCATGCAAGATTCCCTGTTAAAGTTAATGGTTGATTTTACGTTGTGCCGCCACCGTGGCCGCGGCCGCACGCGGCGGCAGCAAAAAGCACACCAGTGCCGGGATCAGGTAGAGGAAATACACCGCCACTTCGCTGACCGACGGCGCTTCCTGATAGCCGAACATGCCCTCAAGCAGCGTGCCAAACAGCGAATGGGTGGAAAGCGTGGCGCTGAGATCGAATGCCACGGCCTGAAAGTGGTTCCACAGTCCCGCTTCGTGGAAGGCGCGGATCGCACCGGCCGCCAGACCGGCGGCGACAAACAGAATCAACAGGCTGGTCCATTTGAAGAATTTCGCCAGGTGCAGCTTGACCCCACCCCAGTAAATCATCATGCCCAGCGCCATGGCGCAGACCAGGCCGAGTACCGCGCCGATCGGCGCGCCGATGCCCACATCCTGCTGGAACGCCGCCAGCAGGAAGAACACCGACTCCAGCCCTTCGCGCGCCACCGCAAAGAACACCATGGCAATCAATGCCCAACTCTGTCCCCTGCCAGACGCCAGTGCGTTGTCGATAGCCCCTTCCAGATGCACTTTCACCGAGCGGGATACCTTGCGCATCCAAAACACCATATAGGTCAGGATCAGCACCGCCACCACTGCCACCAGCCCCTCAAACAGCTCCTGCTGTTTCTGCGGGAATTCGCCGGTGGTTTCATTGATGAAGATCCCCAGCGCCAGGCACAGCGCGGCAGCGGCGATCACCCCAACCCACATGGCACCAAGCCATTGCCCGCGCTGGGTGCGCTTGAGGTAGCTGGCGATCAGACTGACGATCAGCGCGGCCTCAAGGCCCTCACGGAACATGATAAGAAAGGGTACAAACATAGGTTAACAACCTCTGAGATGACGACGATCGTCGATTGGCCGGCGAGAAATTCGGCGGTCGTTAATGTAAAGAAAAGTAAACCAGAACGATAGTGATTATCATTCTCTCAAGCAGAAATACAAGTGTGCGAAGGGTGATTTTTTCTTATCAAATTGTCGCCAGTTGTAACCATCGAGGATGAACCACCTTGCGCCAGGCTGACGCAGTCCATGCGGGTCACCGCCTGGAACCTGGCGATCGCCGGCGGCGGCATCATTGGCGGTGTACTGTTGGATCGCCTTGGCGTCGGCGCGTTTTCGCCCGCATTGCTGGTGCTGCTGACGCGGGTATGGGCCCGTGGTCAACACGCCTTTCCTGCCGTTCGCCGCTGAGCGCAACGGCGTTGCATCCCCAACCTTGGGCCAAAACGAAAAACGGCTCCATCAAGGAGCCGTTTCAATTTCGAGTAGAGCGCAGCTTAAACGGTTTTGAACTCCGCTTCCGCCTGGTCGAAACGTTCGGTGATGGTGACGGACGGCTTACGCCCCATCAGGCTGACCAGCACGATAGCGATGCTGGCGAACAGGAAGCCAGGAATGATTTCGTACAGATCCAGCCAGGCATACTGCTTCCAGACCAGCACCGTCACCGCGCCCACCAGCATACCGGCCAACGCGCCGTTGCGCGTCATGCGCGACCACATCACCGAAATCAGCACCACTGGACCGAATGCCGCGCCAAAACCGGCCCAGGCGTAGCTCACCAGACCCAGTACACGGTTGTCCGGGTTGGCCGCCAGCGCGATGGCGATCAACGCCACCACCAGCACCATCAGACGCCCGACCCACACCAGCTCACGCTGGCTGGCCCCCTTGCGCAGGAAAGCCTTGTACAGGTCTTCGGTAATCGCGCTGGAACACACCAGCAGCTGGCAGCTCAGGGTACTCATTACCGCTGCCAGAATGGCCGACAGTAGAATACCGGCCACCCACGGGTTGAACAGCAGTCTCGCCAGTTCAATGAACACCCGCTCACCGTTCTGCGACACGTTGCCGGCCTGATCCGGGTTGTTGGCAAAATAGGCAATGCCGAAGAAACCGACCGCCACGGTACCAACCAGACACAGGATCATCCAGGCCATACTGATGCGACGGGCGCTGCGAATGGTACGGTGCGAATCCGCCGCCATAAAGCGCGCCAGAATGTGCGGCTGACCGAAATAGCCCAGCCCCCAGCCCAGCAGCGACAGGATGGCTACCAGATTCAGCCCCTTGAACATGTCGATATTGGCCGGGTTCTTGGCCTCGATCACCATCATGGAGGTGTCAATGCCGCCCACCGCCAGGATCACAAACACCGGCGTCAGGATCAGCGCAAAGATCATCAGGCTGGCCTGTACGGTATCGGTCCAGCTAACCGCCAGGAAACCACCGATAAAGGTATACAGAATGGTGGCTGCGGCGCCGGCCCACAGCGCCGTTTCATAACTCATGCCGAAGGTGCTTTCAAACAGACGCGCGCCGGCCACAATGCCGGAAGCACAGTAGATGGTGAAGAACACCAGAATAACGATGGCGGAAATCACCCGCAGCAGTTTGCTGTTGTCTTCAAAACGGCTGGTGAAGTAATCCGGTAGCGTCAAGGCATTGTTGTTGGCTTCGGTGTGTACCCGCAGGCGCCCCGCCACCAGTTTCCAGTTCAGATAGGCGCCTATGGTCAGACCGATGGCGATCCAGCTTTCGGAAATGCCAGACAGGAAAATCGCCCCGGGCAGTCCCATCAGCAACCAGCCGCTCATGTCGGAGGCGCCGGCAGACAACGCGGTCACCACGCTGCCCAGACTGCGGCCACCGAGGATATAGTCGTCAAAGTTATTGGTTGCCCGGTAGGCAAGCAGGCCGATCAGTACCATCCCGAATATGTACACCAGGAAGGTCACCAGCATAGGTGTGCTCATTGTCATAAACTCTCCACTCATTATTATTCGCTCTACGCTTTTTGCGCAGAATCGCGATGTATCATCATTTGCCCAACCGCCGGAACGAGGCGGAATGCGCATGTGCTGCGGGTAAAATAGTTTCAGCCCGGGAATATGAAACCGTTGGCTATCCTAGTTGACCCTTTCCAAAATCAACAACACTTTTAACAACAAAGTTACACAAAGTTTACCCTGCGTCACATTTAACCGCCTTATGGGTTGCACTCGCATCCTGCCAAAACGGTAGCACCTCTGCTGTTAGCAGCTATATCACTACCGCTGACGGTTGTACTGGCTGGCGCCTGATTTATGCAGCAAGAATCGTGCCGTGCTGCGATGTTAAAAAATCGAGTTGACTCACATTTCCCTCACTGGCCTGATTTAACAAGGTTGCACAAAGTTGCAACATGCAGGATATTGTCAGCATTCAAGACACACACAACACATCTCACGAACCTATCCCAACAGGCTAAGCTGGCCCGGTAATTGAATAGCCTGATGGGATAGGTTCTAAACACACAGGAGTTGGATTGGCATGGGCACTACCACAATGGGCGTGAAACTTGACGAGGCAACACGCGATCGCATTAAAAGCGCGGCACAGCGTATCGATCGCACGCCTCACTGGCTGATCAAGCAAGCCATTTTTAATTATCTTGAACGCCTTGAGAGCGGCTCCGATATTCCCGAAATTCCAGCACTGACTGTCGCCAACCAAAGTGACGCGGACGACATTATGCCGCAACCGCAGGAAGAGTCACACCAGCCGTTCCTTGATTTTGCAGAACAAATTCTGCCGCAGTCGGTCAACCGCGCGGCGATTACCGCCGCCTATCGACGCCCGGAGAGCGAAGTGGTGCCGATGTTACTCGAACAGGCGCGTTTACCCGCCGATCTTGCACAGGCCACGCATAAGATGGCCTATGGCATCGCCGAGAAGCTGCGCAACCAAAAGAGTGCACACGGGCGCGCCGGTATGGTGCAAGGCCTGCTGCAAGAGTTCTCGCTGTCGTCGCAGGAAGGCGTGGCGTTGATGTGTCTGGCGGAAGCGTTGTTGCGTATTCCCGACAAGCCGACCCGCGACGCGCTGATCCGTGACAAAATCAGCAACGGTAACTGGCATTCGCACCTGGGTCGCAGCCCTTCGCTGTTCGTTAACGCTGCCACCTGGGGCCTGCTGTTCACCGGCAAGCTGGTTTCCACGCATAACGAAGCCAATCTGTCACGCTCGCTGAATCGCATTATCGGCAAGAGCGGCGAACCGCTGATCCGCAAAGGCGTGGATATGGCGATGCGCCTGATGGGCGAGCAGTTCGTTACCGGCGAAACCATCGCCGAAGCGCTGGCCAACGCGCGCAAGCTGGAAGACAAGGGTTTCCGCTACTCTTACGACATGCTGGGAGAGGCCGCGCTGACCGAAGCCGACGCGCAGGCCTACCTGGTGTCCTATCAGCAGGCCATTCACGCTATCGGCAAAGCCTCCAACGGCCGTGGCATCTATGAAGGCCCCGGCATTTCCATCAAGCTGTCCGCGCTGCACCCACGTTACAGCCGCGCGCAGTACGATCGGGTGATGGAAGAGCTTTATCCTCGCCTGCTGTCACTGACGCTGCAAGCGCGCCAATATGACATCGGCATCAATATTGACGCCGAAGAAGCGGATCGTCTGGAAATCTCGCTCGATCTGCTGGAAAAACTGTGCTTCGAACCGCAGCTGGCCGGCTGGAACGGCATCGGTTTCGTGATCCAGGCCTATCAGAAGCGTTGTCCGTTCGCCATTGACGCGGTCATCGATATGGCGCAGCGCAGCCGTCGCCGCCTGATGATCCGTCTGGTGAAAGGCGCCTACTGGGACAGCGAAATCAAACGTGCGCAGGTTGACGGGCTGGAAGGCTATCCGGTGTACACCCGCAAAGTGTACACCGACGTCTCGTATCTGGCCTGCGCGCGCAAACTGCTGTCGGTGCCAAACCTGATTTACCCGCAGTTCGCCACTCACAACGCCCACACCCTGAGCGCCATCTACCATATGGCGGGCAATAACTATTACCCGGGACAATACGAGTTCCAGTGCCTGCACGGCATGGGCGAGCCGCTGTACGAACAGGTGGTGGGTAAAGTGGCAGACGGTAAACTGAACCGCCCATGCCGCATTTACGCTCCGGTCGGCACCCACGAAACGCTGCTGGCCTATCTGGTGCGCCGCCTGCTGGAAAACGGCGCCAATACCTCGTTCGTCAACCGCATCGCCGACGCCACGCTGCCGCTGGATGAACTGGTGGCCGACCCGGTGCTGGCGGTCGAAGCGCTGGCGGCAACCGAAGGCCAGCTTGGCCTGCCGCATCCGCGTATTCCGCTGCCGCGCGAGCTGTACGGTGACAAGCGCGTCAACTCCAGCGGTTTGGATCTGTCAAACGAGCAGCGTCTGGCGTCGCTTTCCAGCGCCCTGCTCACCAGCGCGGTGCAACAGTGGCGCGCCGAACCGATCATTGATGCCGAGCTGGATCAGGGCGTCGAACAGCCGGTGATCAACCCGGCCGAGCCGAGCGACATCGTCGGTTATGTGCGCGAAACCACCGAAGACGAAGTCAGCCGTGCCCTGGACGCCGCCGCTGCCGCCGGGCCTATCTGGTTCGCGACCCCGCCGGAACAGCGCGCTGCGGTGCTGGAGCGCGCAGCCGAACTGATGGAAAGTCAGTTGCAAAGCCTGCTGGGCATACTGGTGCGCGAAGCCGGCAAAACCTTTAATAACGCCATTGCCGAAGTGCGCGAAGCGGTTGACTTCCTGCATTACTATGCCGGCCAGGTGCGCGACGACTTTGCCAACGACAGTCATCGCCCGCTCGGCCCGGTAGTGTGCATCAGCCCATGGAACTTCCCACTGGCGATTTTCACCGGTCAGATTGCCGCTGCGCTGGCAGCCGGTAACAGCGTGCTGGCAAAACCGGCGGAACAGACTCCGCTGGTCGCCGCTCAGGCGGTGCGTATTCTGCTGGAAGCCGGCATTCCGCAAGGGGTGCTGCAATTGCTGCCCGGTCAGGGCGAATCGGTTGGCGCACGGCTGGTCAACGATGCGCGGGTGCGTGGCGTAATGTTCACCGGCTCGACCGACGTGGCAGGCATTCTGCAACGCAGTATCGCCGGTCGCCTGGATCCGCAGGGTCGCCCAACGCCGCTGATCGCCGAAACCGGTGGTCTGAACGCCATGATCGTCGACTCGTCGGCGCTGACCGAGCAGGTAGTGACCGACGTGGTGGCGTCGGCCTTTGACAGCGCCGGCCAGCGCTGCTCCGCGCTGCGTATCCTGTGCATTCAGGAAGACGTGGCGGAACACACCCTGCAAATGCTGCGTGGCGCAATGGCCGAATGCCGCATGGGCAACCCGGAGCGTCTGTCGACCGACATTGGCCCGGTGATCGATGCCGATGCCAAAACCGGCATTGAACGTCATATTCAGGCAATGCGTGCCAAGGGTCGCAAGGTGTATCAGGCTGCACAAAGCAACGCGCAGGACGAAAAGGAGTGGCCACGCGGCACCTTTATCAAACCAACGCTGATCGAACTGGAGAGCTTCGACGAGCTGCAAAAAGAGATCTTTGGCCCGGTGCTGCACGTGGTGCGCTTCCAGCGCGCCAACCTGGAAGCGCTGGTCGATCAGATCAACGCCGCCGGCTATGGCCTGACGTTGGGTATCCACACCCGTATCGACGAAACCATTGCGCGGGTTACCGAACGGGCCAAAGTGGGTAACCTGTACGTGAACCGCAATATGGTCGGTGCGGTGGTCGGCGTGCAGCCGTTCGGTGGCGAAGGCCTGTCCGGCACCGGACCCAAGGCCGGCGGTCCGCTGTATCTCTACCGCCTGCTGGCACACCGTCCAGAGGATGCGGTTCAGCGTACGCTGAACCGTCAGGACGCCGAACGCCCGCTGGAGGCCACCGCGCGCCCGGCGTTGCTGATGCCGCATCAGGCGCTGGAAAAATGGGCCACGGCGGAAAACCTGCGCGATCTGGCAACGCTGGCGCAACGCTATGCCGAGCTTGGCCAGGGCGGTACGGTACGTCCGCTGCCAGGCCCGACCGGCGAGCGCAATACCTACGCCCTGCTGCCGCGTGAACGCGTGCTGTGCCTGGCCGACAATGAAGCCGATGCGCTGACGCAGTTGGCAGCAGTGCTGGCGGTAGGCAGCCAGGCGCTGTGGGTCGATACCGAACTGCAACGCACGCTGTATCGCCGCCTGCCGGCCGACGTCCAGGCATGTATCCGCTTTAGCAAGGACTGGCAGAACGACAAGCTGGAGTTTGACGCGGCCATCTATCACGGAGACGCCGATCAGTTGCGCACCCTGTGTGAACAAATTGCCCAGCGCGGCGGTGCCATTGTCTCGGTGCAGGGCTTCGCGCACGGCGAAACCAATATCCTGCTGGAACGTCTGCTGGTCGAACGCTCGTTGAGCGTCAATACCGCCGCTGCCGGTGGCAACGCCAGCCTGATGTCAATCGGCTAACCTGCGTTTGCAGCCCAGGCTGCGATGATGGCGCATTAAACCCCATGCCGCCCGGTTAATCCCGGGCGGCATTTTTATTGGCAACGCTGGTAATGTTCGGTGTGACGCCATGGCGCGGCAGCGCGAGCGATGGTCTGACAACCTCACGGGCCGTTAACGTCGATAGGCGCGTGTGGTGTTCAGCGTCGGGGGCAAGCCAGGCGGCATCCCCCCTTGTCGGCTAAGCCGTCATCACTGGTTGAGGAACTTGTCGAGGAACTGCTGGGTGCGTTGATGCTGCGGATGGGTAAACAGCTCTTTGGCCGGTCCCTGCTCGACGATACGACCGTGATCCATAAAAATCGCCCGATCGGCGACGTCGCGGGCAAAGCTCATTTCATGGGTGACAATCACCATGGTGCGCTTCTCTTCCGCCAGCGCCCGGATGGTATTCAGCACCTCACCAACCAGTTCCGGGTCGAGAGCCGAGGTCGGTTCATCAAACAGAATCACTTCCGGCTGCATCGCCAGCGCGCGCGCGATCGCCACCCGCTGCTGCTGCCCGCCGGACAGACGCTTCGGATAGGCCGCCTCCTTGCCGTTCAGCCCGACCTTCGCCAACAATGCGCGGGCACGTTGTTCCGCCGCGCCACGCGCTTCACCCTTGACGATCACCGGCCCCTCAATGATGTTTTCCAGTACCGAACGGTGCGGGAACAGGTTAAAGCTCTGGAAGACAAAGCCCACCTGCTGACGCAGCTCGCGCACCTGGTTTTTTTGCTTGCCCAGCGAGCGCGAACCGTCAATCTGGATATTGCCGACGCGAATGGTACCGGCATCCGGTACCTCCAACAGGTTGATGCTGCGCAATAGCGTGGTTTTGCCCGAACCGCTCGGCCCGATAATCGCCACCACTTCGCCAGAATTCACTTCAAGGTCAATACCGTGCAGTACCGTCTGGCCGTTAAACTGTTTGACCAGGCCTTTCACTTCGATGGCACTCATGCGTTATTCCTTATCCTGACGGTTTACATGCGCTTCCAGGCGGTTTTGCAGCGCGGACAGCAGCGTCGCCATCACCCAGTAAATCAGCGAAGCCGCCAGATACATGGTGAAAACCTCCAACGTACGCGAAGTGATCAGCTGTGCCTGACGGAACAGCTCCGGCACCTGAATGGTGGCCGCCAGCGAGGTGTCCTTCACCAGGCCGATAAAACTGTTACCCAACGGTGGCAATGCGGTGCGCGCCGCCTGCGGCAGGATCACCCGGCGCAGGGTTTGCCACGGCGTCATGCCGATGCTGGCGGCAGCTTCCCACTGCCCTTTGTCAATCGAGGCAATTGCCGCACGCAGCGTTTCAGAGGTGTAGGCCGCAGTGTTGAGCGACAGGCCGATCAGCGCCGCCGGAAACGGATCCAGTTCGATGCCGAACTGTGGCAGACCGTAGTAGATCATGAACAGTTGGGCTATCAGCGGCGTACCGCGAAACAGCGACACGTAGATACGTGACAGCCATGACAGCGGCCAAAAACGCGAAAGGCGCATCAGCGCCAATACGAAGCCCAACACCAGCCCCAACGCCATCCCCCCCAGACTGAGCTGGAGGGTAAGGATGGCGCCTTTCAATAAAAATGGCGCTGAATCCAGCGCCAGTTGAATACTTTCTTGCATTATTTAGTTACGTCCGCACCAAACCACTTATCAGAAATTTTTGCCAAAGTACCATCCTGTTGCATGTTGGCAATCGCCTGATCGATAGCCTTCAGCAACTCAGGGTTGTTTTTACGCAGCGCGACGCCCGACTCCTGCCGCGAGAACGCCGGGCCGGCTACCGCCAGCGTATCACCGGTTTTCTTCACCAGATCCAGCGCCGCCAGTCGATCGACCAGAATGGCATTGATACGGCCAACGCGCAGATCCTGATATTTGGTCGGATCGTCATCGTAGGTGCGCACGTCAACGCCCTGCACGTTTTCGCGCAGCCATTGCTCATAGTTGGTCCCCAGACCGACGCCGACCTTTTTACCTTTCAGGTCTTCCGGCTTGGTGATACTGGCTTCGTTGCCTTTTTTCACCAGCGCCTGAATGCCGGAAACGGTATAGGGAGTAGAGAAATCGTACTTTTTCTTACGCTCATCGGAAATGGTCACCTGGTTGATCACCACGTCGATGCGCTTGGATTCCAACGAGGCCAGCATGCCGTCCCATTTGGTCGGGTTCAGCTTGGCTTTCACGCCCAGATGCTGCGCCAGAGCGTTGGCGAAGTCGACTTCGAAACCGGTCAGTTTGCCGTCTTCACCCTGGAAACTGAACGGCGGATAGGTTCCTTCCAAACCGACGATCAGCGTACCGCGCTGTTTGACCTGATCCAGCAGGTTTTCTGCGGCGAAGGTTTGCGCATTGATACCGGCGGTGAGCGTTACCGCCATTACACCCAGAAGCAATTGGCGTCGAACTTTGGAAAACATCATAAATACCCCGTATTTGGTGTTATCTTTTTTGATATCAGCACACTAACAACTCGGCTGACTTCTTGAAGGAATATTACCTAATAAATATAGTTCAAAAAGTTATATAACATAACTAGACGCACGGGTGATACGCAAACAGCGCCGGCGCCCCACCGGTATGCACGAACAGAATCGGACCTGCATGACGGTAGCGTTGCTGCGCAATGCCGTCGATCAGTCCGGCCATCGCCTTGCCGGTATACACCGGATCAAGCAAAATCCCCTCCTGCTGCGCCAGCAGTTGCACCGCCGCCGTGCCTTCATCGTTCGGCATACCGTACTGCGGGGCAAAATAGTCATCCCATAGCACGATCGACGCGGGTTCCCCCACGTGCAACAGCGCGCTCAATTCCTGCTGGATCTGCTCAACCTTGGGCAATTGCTGTTGCGCCGTGCGTGATACGGTGACCCCGATCAGCTCACATTCAGGCAGCAGCTGTTGCAGGCCCACGGCCAGACCGGCATGGGTACCGGCGCTGCCAGAGGCCACCACCACCGAACCGAACGCTACCTCGCGAGCCTGCTCGGCAATTTCCAGTGCGCATTGTACATAACCCAGCGCCCCGAGGGCATTGGAGCCGCCGACCGGCACCACATAAGGGCGAAACCCCTGCGCTTCCAGCCGCGTCGCGACATCGGCCAATTGCCGTTGCGGATCGTCCAACGCGTCGCACATTTGCACCTCGACATTGAACAGATTCAGCAATAAGCGGTTACCGTTAGTCAGGTAGTTTTCCGCCTGGGTGGCGATCGGGTTTTCCAGCAGGGCAACGCAATGCAAACCGAGCTTTGCCGCCACGGCGGCGGTTTGCCGGACGTGATTGGACTGAATGGCGCCGGCGGTAACCAGCGTATCCGCCCCTTGACGCAAGGCATCTGCGGCTAAAAATTCGAGTTTTCTCAGCTTGTTACCGCCCATCGCCATCGGTGTGACGTCGTCACGTTTAATGTAGATTTCGCGGCCAAGGTAGTCAGAAAGGCGAGACAGCTTTTCAAGCGGGGTGGCGGGGCCAACAAAGTCGAGGCGCGGAAACTGCGCCAATTGCTGTTGTAGATTCACAGCGTCTCCCTGGGAGTGAATAGCAACGTGTAAACGTTAGATTTAGCAGATGTGGCTGCAATATTCACCTTTATTAACGATAGGGAAAAGCGTTTTGCCCCGGCCGAGACCGGGGCCACAGGCTAGTAGCGGTTTTGCCAGGCGAGGTACTGATCGTATTTGCGCAGCGCGATACGATAATTGTTATGCGCCGCACTGGGCAAATCGTCAATGATACGCTGGGGACTGACGCCGTTGGCGAACTGCTCAGCCGGGTAGTTGCGCGCCACCAGCATTTCATCCAACCGCCGCAGACGCACCACGTATTCGCGCACCGTGCTGTGGCTCATTTCGGTCTGCTCGAACAGATATTGCTTGAACGACATGATGTCGAAATAGCTCGGCTGGCTGTTACAGGAGATCTCGCTGCAAAAACGGCACAGCGCCGTCAGTTCGGTTTGCACGGTTTGCCATACCTGGTCGTCGATCGGCTGGTCCATGCGCGCTATCGCTTCTTTATTGATTATCTTGCCGCGAAATACCAGCGCCATGCGATCCAACTGCTTGCCGCATTGCGAGCAATGGCTCTGGCTGTGTTTGAAATCTTTCAGATAACGGCTTAACGGCCGCTTTTTAATCATGGTTGCTGACATAGTACGGGTCCGGTTCTCAACATCGGGTTAAACATCAGGCATTGTTCGCCAGACGGGCGCGCAAACGCTTGATGGCCTGGCTGTGTAATTGGCTGACGCGCGACTCGCCTACCTCCAGAACCGCGCCAATCTCCTTCAGATTCAACTCTTCCTGGTAATACAACGTCAGTACCAACTTTTCTCGTTCCGGCAGGGCTTCGATAGCGTCGATCACCCGCTGGCGCAGACTCCCCTCCAGCAACTGATGCAGCGGATTGGCCTCTGCGTGCCCTTCCAGCAGCGGCTCGGCGCTTTCCCCCTGCTCTTCGCGCCATTCGTCATAAGAAAACAGCTGGCTGTTGTTGGTATCCATCAGGATCTGGCGATAGTCTGCGAGTGACATGTTCATCGCCTGCGCCACTTCCAGTTCGCCGGCCGGACGCCCCAACTGCTGCTCAAGCCGTTGCATGGCCTGCGCCACGTCACGGGCGTGACGCCGTACGCTGCGCGGTACCCAGTCACGGCTGCGCAGTTCGTCCAGCATCGCGCCGCGAATGCGCTGCACGGCATAGGTGGTGAAGGCGGTTCCCTGCAGGGCGTCGTAGCGTTCAACCGCGTTCAGCAACCCGATACCCCCGGCTTGCAGCAGATCGTCAAGCTCCACGCTGGCGGGTAACCTGACCTGCAGGCGCAACGCTTCATGGCGCACCAGCGGCACATAACGCAACCAGAGAGAATGTTTGTCCATCACGCCGTCGGCGGTATACAAATCGCTCACTATGTCTAAAACCTGCGGATAAGGGAGTCAGCGCTATTATCCGTAGGGGGACAAATGCCAATCGACAGAACAGCCGTACAAAACGGGTCTTATTTGCGTCATGTCGCCGTTTGGCGCGGAGCGCCTGACGGCACGCATAAAAAACCCCGCCAATGGCGGGGTTCTTTATGCAACAGATTAATCGGAGAGAGTCGATTAACGCAGCAGTGACAGCACGTTCTGGGTCGACTGGTTAGCCTGTGCCAGCACGGAAGTACCAGCCTGTTGCAGGATGTTGGCACGGCTCATGTTGGACACTTCGGTCGCGTAGTCGGCATCCTGAATGCGTGACTGAGAAGCAGACAGGTTGTTCACGGTGCTGTTCAGGTTGTTGATGACAGAGTCGAAACGGTTCTGCACCGCACCCAGGGAAGAACGCAGGGAATCAACCTGTGACAGCGCCTTGTCGAGCGTTGCCAGCGGATCGGCCGTTTTTGGTTCGGTAGACTGCTGTGCGCCCTTGGTCACTTTACCGGTCGCATCAACGGAAGCCTTGAAGAAAGCGTCGTTGCCATCAGCATCTTTGCCTTTGACCACATAACCGGCTTTGCCGGCTGGATCGGTGTAAGAACGCAGTTCTTCGCCGGTGCCCAGACCGCTAACGGTGGTGGAACCAACCTTAACCTGGCTGGTTTCGGTCAGGCCGGTAGGCTTGGTCGCTACCACGTTGGCTGCGGTGCCAGAGTCGAAGGTGAACTCGCCGGTGCCGCTTACGCTACCTTTAACCCACTCGCTGGCACCGGTCTGGATGTAAGAATCGGTACCGTCGGAATACACTTTACCGTCGGTGGAGGTTTTCGGTGCGGCGGTGTTGGTATCGGCAGCAATGGTCGGTGCAGCCATTTTGTCAATGGCGGTCAGCGCGGTGGTACCTACTTTGGTGGTGTCCAGCGCGTCGGCAACGCTGAATTTCTCCAGGCCCAGCGTTTTGGCGTTGATATCTTTCAGTTCGATATCGATGGTTTCGTTGTCGTTGGCACCAACCTGAATGGTCAGTTTCTGATCGCTGCTCAGCACTTTAACGCCGTTGAAATCAGTCTGCTCGGAGATGCGGTTGATTTCAGACAGACGCTGGGAGATCTCGTCCTGGATGGATTGCAGATCGCTGGAGGAGTTGGAGCCGTTTTGCGACTGAACGGTCAGACGACGAATATTTTGCAGGTTGTCGTTCACTTCGTTCAGCGCGCCTTCGGTGGTCTGCGCCAGAGAGATGCCGTCGTTGGCATTACGAGAAGCCTGAGTCAGGCCCTTGATGTTGGCGGTGAAGCGGTTGGAGATCGCCTGACCCGCAGCGTCATCCTTGGCGCTGTTGATACGCAGACCGGAAGACAGACGCTCAATCGCGGTACCCAAAGAAGACTGAGATTTGTTCAGGTTGTTCTGCGCCATCAGCGACAGGCTGTTGGTATTAATTACTTGTGCCATAGTGTGCTTTCCTTACGAATCAGTACGAAGTTGCGACATTCGCATTCACAATTAAAGGTTCGGGCATTTGCCCACGGCGTCAACCACCGTCCCCTCAGGTATCGGCTCTGCCCCAGCAACCTTTAGCAATTTTTTATTTATTTTTCTGCTGGTCGCCAATGCGCTAAACAACGCATGATTTCCCTCTTCTATTACGCCATCGTTTTTTTGTTTTTCTCGTAAACTTTTTCCTCACCTGGCCGATAACGCGTAAAGCGAATAAAGTCATTGACCTTAGGAGAATTACGAATGGCATCGATCAGTTCATTAGGCATCGGCTCAGGACTTGACCTCAACGCCTTGCTGGACAAGTTGAGCAAAGCGGAACAGCAGCGCCTGACGCCGTATACCAGCCAGCAGACCAGCTACAACGCCAAACTGACGGCCTACGGTACGTTAAAGGGCGCACTGGAGAAGTTTGACAATCTGAGCAAGGATCTGGCCAAACCGGCGTTTTTCAACAACACCACGGCAAGCACGCACGACCAGTTCGCCGTCACCACCAACGCCAAAACGGTGCCCGGCAACTACACCATTACCGTCGATAAACTGGCACAGCCGCAAACGCTGACCACCCAGGCCAGCATTGCCGATCAGACTAGCCAGCTCGGTACCCGCGGCGCCACCGATCGCTCAATGTCGATCACCGCCGGCAACCCGCCGAAACAGGTGAACATACCGCTCGGTGACGATCAAACCTCGATGGTGGAAATGCGTGATGCGATCAACGGCGCCAAAGCCGGCGTCAACGCCAGCATCATGCGCGTTGGCGACAACGAGTACAAACTGGCCATCAGCTCCACCACCACCGGTGAAAACAATAAGGTGAGCGTGACGGTCAACAATGACGCCAAGCTCGCGGGCATCCTCAATTACGATTCCACCAGCAACACCGGCGCGATGAAAGAGACGGTAGCCGGCCAGGACGCTGAAATCACCGTCAACGGCACCAAAATCAAACGCAGCACCAACTCGATCGCCGACGCGTTACAGGGCGTCACGCTGGATCTGAAAACCACCACCAAACCCGGCGAACCACAAAACCTGGTGATCAGCACCGATAAAAGCGGCTCCACCGAAAAAATCAAAGCCTGGGTCGACAGCTATAACTCGCTGCTGGATACCTTTACATCGCTAAGCAAATACACCCCGGTAAAAAGCGGTGAAGAACAATCGGCGAAAAACGGCGCGTTGCTGGGCGACAATACCCTGCGCGGCGTACAGTCTTCGATTAAAAGCGCGTTAAGCGCGGCGCAGGATAACCCGGAATTAAAAGGCCTTGGCAACCTGGGCATTACCACCAATGTCAAAACCGGCAAGCTGGAAATCGATGATGAAAAGCTGAAAAAAGCGGTGGATGAAAAGCCGGAACAGGTGGCGAACTTCTTTGCCGGCAACGGTAAAGATACCGGTATGGCCACCGAGATCCATAATGAAATCCAGACCTATATCAAGGCCGGTGGCGTAATAGAAAATTCCACCAAAAGCATTAATACCAATCTCGATCGCCTGAACACGCAAATTACCCGGGTGACGGAAAGTATTCAGGACACTATCGATCGATATAAACAACAGTTCGTCCAGCTCGACACCATGATGTCGAAACTGAACGGCACCAGTACGTATTTAACCCAACAGTTCTCATCCTAATAAATAGGTTTTCACCAGGTAAAACAGCATGTACAACCGTAGCGGAACGCAGGCCTACGCACAGGTCAGTTTGGAAAGTGGCGTAATGAGTGCCAGCCCGCATCAGTTAATCGTAATGCTATTCGACGGGGCGCAAAGCGCCCTGTCTCGCGCACGAATTCTGATGGACCAGGGCGATATTGCCGGCAAGGGTCAGGCTATCTCCAAAGCAATCAATATTATCGACAATGGTCTGAAAAACAGTCTCGATCACCAGCGGGGCGGCGAGGTAGCGGACAATCTTGCCGCGCTGTATGACTATATGAAACGTCGCTTGTTGCAGGCTAATCTGCATAACGATCAACAGGCTATCGAAGAGGTAGTCAAGCTGCTGGATAATATTGCCGACGCCTGGCGCCAGATTGGCCCCAACTATCAACCTTCTCAGGACGCCGTTTAATGGAACGCCAACAGCAACTGCTATCCGCCTATCAGCAAATATATACCCTGAGCAGCCAAATGATCGCACTGGCTAAAACCGGCCATTGGGATCAGTTGGTGGAACTGGAATTGACCTATGTGACCTCGGTGGAAAAAACCGCCGACTTCGCCGGCGTGATGGAATCGTCACTCGCCTTGCAAGAATTGTTGCGCAATAAATTGCAGCAGATCCTGGATAACGAAACGCAATTGCGCGCCTTGCTGCAGGCGCGCATGGATGAACTACGCGAATTGATCGGCCAGTCGACGCGGCAAAATGTGGTTAACAGCACCTACGGGCAATTTCACGATCGCGCATTGCTGCTGGGCGAGCCGCAGATCCGCTGATGCCTACTCCGTAGACTCATTGGCTTGATGGCGACATCATCATCCGCGAGAGGTTTATATCATTAGCATTTGAATTATTCCCACACGGCGTAATTAATCGAGATGCGCGTATTGACGTATATTTTAGGGATATTTATTCCTTCGACACGGACGTTTTCTGTTCAGCAGGAAATTGATTTTTGACCATTGACACACCGCGTTGTTCTGCCCAACGCATGGAAAATAGTTGCTCCAACGCACCGCAACGCGTAAAGATATTCTTAGAGACTGGCAGCGAAACGAATATCGATGGAACGCACAATTAATCTTTGCCCTGGAATCGGCGCTTCAGCGCACCTTATTCAGCATACTGAATTATTATTTTCTTCGGTATATTTCGAACAACCACATCTATATCTGATACAACAAGGCCATAAACGCATCCGCTGGCAACAGCAGGAGCTGGTGGCATACCCTGGGGAGCTGATGATGATAGATGGAGGGCAAACCGTTGATATCATTAATGGTCTTTCGGATGACGGCGTGTTCAGCTGCCAGTTGCTGACCTGCGATCCGCTGCTGTTCGCTGCCGCCAGACCGCTCAGTCCGACGGTGTCGGACCCTGCCTTCGCCGGCGTGCAAACTCTGCGCAACCTCCCCTGTGGTTTTATCCACAGTTTTGAAACCACTCACCTGGCACTGGCGCTGAACAACAGTTTTCCGACGGCGATCACCCGACATAAAGTGCTGGAGATCCTGTTATGGCTGACGCAGTTTGGCATCAAGTTCGTGCACAATGAGGTGAAGGATCTGACCCAGCGCGTACGCCGTTGCCTGGCAACCGATCCCCACAGCATATGGACCGCCGCCAAAGTCGCCGAAAGTCTGTCGATGAGTGAAGTGATGCTGCGGCGCAAACTGTCGGCGGAAAATACCGCGTTGCGCAATCTGATGATTGACGTGCGTATGAACAGCGCACTGGCATTGCTGCAATCCACCGACTGGCCGATTTCGATCATCGCGCAACACGTCGGCTATGAAAGTTCCTCACGTTTTGCCGAGCGTTTTCGCAAGCGCTTTGGCTTTGTCCCCACCGCCATTCGCGGCCATCAGCGCCCCGAATAAACCGCCAGCGCCAGCGCGCAAGGTAATCAAGCGAGATAATGACCAGCGTATACCGGTGTTCACTGGCGTAACGCGAACACCGGTATGCAGGTTCGACCACAAAAGTGTTGGCCCTGGTTGCCATAATGCGGGCAGGTGGTAGGATCTGCCCCTGGAGTTTTTGGGGTTAATCTTATGGACAAGTCCTTTTTCAAATACGTCGCTATCGGCGTGGTTAACACAGCAATACATTGGGCAATATTTTTCGCCATGCTCTGGGTGGTCAAGGCCGATCAGGCACTGAGTAATTTTGTGGCTTTTTGCGTGGCTGTGAGCTTTTCGTTTTTCGCCAATAGCGCGCTGACGTTTAAAGCGACGGCGACCACGACCAGATATGTCATGTACGTCGCCTTTATGGGATTTTTGAGCATTGCTACCGGGGCCGTCGCCGATAGGCTCACCATTATCCCCTGGGTAACGCTGATTGCGTTTTCTGGCATCAGTCTGTTTTGCGGCTATATCTACGCCAAACATATCGTTTTCAAGGAAAGAAAATGAAAATATCTCTGGTAGTTCCAGTATTCAATGAGCAGGAAGCGGTACCGATTTTCTATCGTTCGGTACGGGCCCATACAGCATTAAGCCAGCAACAGGTAGAAATTATTTTCATTAATGATGGCAGCAAAGATGCTACCGAAACCACCATTGTCAATCTTGCCGCCGACGATCCCCAGGTTAAAGTCATCTCGTTTACCAGAAACTTCGGCAAAGAGGCGGCGCTGTTCGCCGGACTGGAGGCGCTGTTCGCCGGACTGGAGGCGGCTTCCGGCGAGGTAATCATCCCTATTGACGTCGATCTGCAAGACCCGATCGACGTCATTCCCTTAATGGTGGAAAAATGGCAGCGCGGCGCTGACGTGGTGTTGGCAAAGCGCAGCGATCGATCCTGCGATGGCCGGATGAAACGGAAAACGGCGGAATGGTTTTATCGACTGCACAATAAAATCAGCACCCCAAAAATAGAAGAAAACGTCGGTGATTTCCGACTGATGTCGCGCGAAACGGTGGAAAATATAAAGCTGTTGCCGGAACGCAACTTATTTATGAAAGGCGTATTATCCTGGGTAGGCGGCAAGGTTGCCATTGTTGAATACACCCGGGCCGATCGCATTGCCGGCACCACTAAATTCAACGGTTGGAAACTGTGGAATTTGGCATTGGAAGGCATAACCTCTTTTTCGACCTTTCCGTTGCGCATCTGGTCTTATATCGGCTTTGTCATCGCCGGTATCTCATTTTTTTACGGCGCATGGATGATGCTCGATACCCTGGCATTTGGTAATCCGGTGCGAGGCTACCCCTCATTATTGATATCGATCCTGTTCCTCGGCGGCGTTCAGCTGATTGGCATCGGCATACTGGGCGAATATATCGGCAGGATTTACACCGAAGCAAAACAAAGACCGCGATATATAAAGAAAACGTTTAAGGAAGAAAAACCGTAATGATTAAAAAGCCCGCATTATATCTCGCTTTATTTCTACTGCTTTGCTTTATATATCTGCAGATTACCGCCGGGATTATTGCCAGCTCCGATGGCGCATCGGGTCTGTTAGAGGGGCGGGATCTGGCCGCCGGCAACATTCTGCTCAGCGGCTGGAGCCTGTCTACCGTTTCGTTTTATTTCACCGATCTCATCTGGTATGCGGCAGCCACGTTGCTGGCAGGTTATGGCGCCTGGCAATCCGCGCTGCTGCCATCAATGATGCTGGCGTTGTTGAGCGTATTTTCACTTTATCTGTCAGTAAAAGACGGCAAAAAAAATCTGTGGCCGATCGTTATCGGCTTCGCCGCCCCTGGCGCATTTGCCGCATTAAACACCCTGATGCCGGTGATACATATCGGAACCTATATCTACATACTCGGTTGCTTTATGCTTGCCGACAGATATGCCAATCGCGGTGGCGTCAGTTGCCTGATTGCGTTGGGCCTGCTGCTTGCCATTACTTTGTTCAGCGATAATATCAGCAGCTATCTGGCGGTCGTGCCACTGTGTCTATCCTACGGCTATGCGGCGTACCAGCAAAAATCAGCAAAGCATGCCGGCGTCGTCGTCATGGTTATTCTGTCCTCTCTGTTGGCCAAACTGATTGCTGCCGGGTTTGATGCGCTGGGAGGATTTTATCTTCCCGGTATTCCCTCTCCCACCTTCGTCAACTTTGATGATATCGGCAACAACCTGTACCTGTTCACCAAGGGGCTACTTCTTTATTTCAATGCGGATATCTTTGGCAAGGCGCCGACCAGCAGGCAAACCCTGTTTTACCTGATCAATCTGTTTGGCATGCTGATGTTCTTCTTGTACCTTGCGCGGGCTGCAAAGAAAATCAAGAGCCTTTCCCCGTTGGATATCACCCTGGGATTGGCGGCACTGATCATGATCCCGGCCTACCTGATCAGCAACAGGCCCATCGACGTATATGCCGTGCGCTATCTGGTACCGGTATTTATTTTTGGCGCCATCTTTATTGCCAGAAACATAGAGATGAACGCGAAGGTGTCATATTTGCTGACGGCGGTGTTTATTATTGCCGCCGCCGGGAGCTGGCGTGCTGAGCCGCTGCGCAACAATCCGGACGAAATTATCAATCAGTTGAAAGACGCGATCAGAAATAACCACCTGCAACGGGGCTATGCCAGCTTTTGGTATGCTTCCTCAGTGTCTATAGACGGTGATATTTCCATTGCGCCAATCGAGATAGACCAGAATACGCATAAAATCTCTGCCAGCAGATGGTTGTCTGACGCTCGGTGGTATACACGCGGCGGCGACTTTTTTATCGCGGATACCCCGGCGATGGCCGAGTTGATCAAGCGCCATTATGGCGATCCCGTCAGGGTGATTGCCGTTAATGAAAAAAGCCTGTTGGTCTACACGCGGAATATTGTGATTGATTAACCGCGGCGGGGATCGCTCCCATCCCCGCCCTGGCGTACTACACCTGCATATTCATTACGTCTTGATAGGCCGCAACCAGCTTGTTGCGGACCTGAATCCCCATTTGCAGCGATACCGACGATTTTTGCAGATCCACCATAACGTCGTTGAGGCTGATGCCCGGCACGCCCATTTCAAAATTCTGCGCCTGCTGGCGCGCGGTTTGCTGGATGTTGCTAATTTTGCCGATCGCCGCCTTCAGTTCGCTGGCGAAACTGGCTCCCTGCGCCGGAGGGGCATTGGTGATGCCACCGGCCTGGAGAGCCGTTGCCTGTAATTGTTGTAATACCCCTTCGATGCCTTGAATCGCCACGCGTCCCCCGGTTGGTTTTTTGTCGGGCAGCGTTGTACCCGAGACAATTCCGATGGTGCACACCCTAACACACCCCAATAGCGCTAAAGCGGCTAATTAACTGCAAAAAAACACGGCTTATCGAGCCATCAAACTTGGCGTTAAATGCAAATATGGCATCCGAAAATGGGGACGCTATCTACCCAATGGATTTCGAGTTGTATCTCTGCGGCAACGCGCAACCAACAACCAAACAGCTGAAAGACAAAGGGCGTAGTCCGTTAAGTTATGTGCATCAGGGAGCCAGTTTTGTCACCACACAACGCTAACCATATCGTTCATCTGCCAGGCAAGGGGCAAGCATGAGCGCGTCACTCTCCGCCGGCGAAAACCGTGAAAATGGCCTTCAGGCCCAGTGGAATCGCCTGCGCGCCAACCCCAAAATCCCGTTGCTGGTGGCGGCCTCGGCGGCGATAGCCATCGTTGTCGCATTGTTGTTATGGGCAAAAAGCCCGGATTATCGCGTGCTGTACAGCAATCTTAACGACCGCGACGGCGGCGCCATCGTCATCCAACTGACGCAGATGAATATCCCCTACCGTTTTGCCGAAAACGGCGCAGCGCTGATGATCCCGGCAGAAAAAGTGCACGAAACCCGCTTGCGTCTGGCGCAACAAGGCTTGCCGAAAGGCGGCGCAGTCGGATTTGAACTGCTGGATCAGGAAAAGTTCGGTATCAGCCAGTTCAGTGAGCAGATCAATTATCAGCGCGCCCTGGAAGGCGAACTGTCGCGCACCATCGAATCACTCGGCCCGGTGCAGAACGCCCGCGTGCATCTGGCGCTGCCAAAGCCGTCGCTGTTCGTGCGTGAACAAAAATCCCCTTCCGCTTCGGTGACCCTGAACCTGCAGCCAGGGCGCGCGCTCGATGACGGCCAAATCAACGCTATCGTGTATATGGTTGCCAGCAGCGTCGCCGGTTTGCCGCCCGGCAACGTTACGGTGGTCGATCAGGCCGGTCGTTTACTGACCCAGTCCGACGGCAGCGGACGCGATCTCAACGCCAGTCAGTTGAAATACACCAGTGAAGTCGAAAATCGCTATCAACGCCGTATTGAAGCAATACTGGCGCCAATCGTCGGCAGCGCCAACGTGCGGGCGCAGGTCACCGCGCAGATAGATTTTTCCATCCGTGAACAGACCGACGAACAGTACCAACCGAACCCAACGCCGGAAAAGGCCGCGATTCGTTCACGACAGCTGAGCCAGAGCGATCAACTTGGCGGCCAGCCGGTCGGCGGCGTGCCGGGGGCTTTGTCCAACCAGCCGAGCGCAGCGCCCACCGCGCCGATTGAAACGCCCGCGGCCGACGCCACGGCGAATACCAATACCACCGCCAACAACGCCCCCCCTGGCGCGCGGCAAACCAGCAACACAGCCACCGGCAACGGCAACGGCCAGCCGCAAAACAGTCGCCGCGATGAAACCACCAACTATGAAGTGGATCGCACCATTCGCCATACCCAGCATAAATCCGGGGCGGTGCAACGCCTGTCGGTTGCGGTAGTGCTGAACACGCTCGGCAGCGACAAGGACGGCAAGCCGCTACCGATGAGCAAACAGCAACTGGCGCAGATTGAATCGCTGGTGCGCGAAGCGATGGGCTATTCCGGCACCCGCGGTGACACGCTGAACGTGGTCAATTCACCGTTTACCGAAACTGAAATGACCGCTGGCGAACTGCCGTTCTGGCAAACGCAGTCGTTTATCGACTCGTTGCTGAACGCTGGCCGTTATCTGCTGATCCTGCTGGTGGCCTGGCTGCTGTGGCGCAAACTGGTTCGCCCTCAGCTGCAACAGCGCCAGGCGCAGCAACAGGCCGCCATTGCCGCCGCCAACGCCCCTGCCGCCCGCCCTGCCGACGCCGGTAAGCCGAGCAATGACGAACTGGTACAGCACAAGCGTTCGCAGCAGCGCGTCAGCGCCGAAGTCCAGAGCCAGCGGATCCGCGATCTGGCGGACAAGGACCCCCGCGTGGTCGCCCTGGTAATCCGCCAATGGATGAGTAACGAGATATGAGTCTGACAGGTACAGAAAAGAGCGCCATTCTGCTGATGACGCTGGGAGAGGACCGCGCCGCCGAGGTGTTCAAACACCTTTCTTCACGTGAGGTTCAGCAACTGAGTGGCACCATGGCCAGCATGCGCCAGGTGTCGCACAAGCAACTGAGTGAGATACTGCGCGAGTTCGAAGACGATGCCGAGCAGTATGCGGCGCTCAGCGTCAATGCCAGCGACTACCTGCGATCGGTACTGGTCAAGGCGCTGGGAGAAGAACGCGCCGCCAGCCTGCTGGAGGATATTCTCGAGTCGCGCGAAACCACTACCGGTATGGAAACGCTCAACTTTATGGAGCCACAGAGCGCCGCCGATCTGATCCGCGACGAACACCCGCAGATCATCGCCACCATTCTGGTTCACCTGAAACGTGGGCAGGCGGCGGATATTCTGGCGCAGTTCGACGAACGGCTGCGCAACGATGTGATGTTGCGTATTGCCACCTTCGGCGGCGTACAGCCGGCTGCACTGGCCGAGTTGACCGAGGTGCTCAATAACCTGCTTGACGGCCAAAACCTCAAGCGCAGCAAAATGGGTGGCGTACGCACCGCCGCCGAGATCATCAACCTGATGAAAACCCAGCAGGAAGAAGCGGTCATTGACGCAATGCGTGAATACGACGGCGAACTGGCGCAGAAGATCATCGACGAGATGTTCCTGTTCGAAAATCTGGTCGAGGTCGACGATCGCAGCATCCAGCGCCTGTTGCAGGAAGTGGAAGGCGAGTCGCTGCTGATCGCGCTGAAAGGAGCCGAACAGCCGCTGCGCGAGAAGTTCCTGCGCAATATGTCGCAACGCGCCGCCGATATTCTGCGCGACGATTTGGCCAATCGCGGCCCGGTGCGCATGTCGCAGGTGGAAAACGAACAGAAGGCCATTTTGCTGATCGTGCGTCGTTTGGCGGAAAGCGGCGAAATGATCATCGGCGGTGGTGAGGACACCTATGTCTGATCGCATCAACAGCCTGGCCTGGCAGCCGTGGTCGCTCAATGACCTGGCGGAACAGCCCCCGGTGGCACCATCACCGCTGCTGGCGACGCCGGACCAGGAACCGTTGCCGCTTGACGCGCCTATTGACCCGCAACAACAGTTGGAAACGCTGCGTTTGCAGGCGCAACAGCAGGGACAGCAATTGGGCTATGCCGACGGTCAGCAAAAAGGTTACCAGGCCGGTTTCCAGACCGGACTGGAAGAAGGCCGCCAGCAGGGTATCTTGCAAGGACAGCAGCAGCAACAGCCGCTGACCGAGCACTGGCAAAATCTGGTGAACGAGTTCCAGCATACGTTGGACGCGCTGGACAGCGTGATCGCTTCACGCCTGATGCAGCTGGCGCTGACCGCTGCCAGGCAGGTGCTTGGCCAACCGCCGGTGTGCGACGGCACCGCTCTGCTGGCGCAAATTCAGCAATTGATCCAACAAGAGCCGATGTTCAGCGGCAAGCCGCAGTTGCGCGTGCATCCGGACGACTATGAGCGTGTCGAACAGCAGCTTGGCGTCACGTTGAGCCTGCACGGTTGGCGATTGCTGGCTGACGGACAGCTGCACCCGGGCGGTTGCAAGGTCAGCGCACAAGACGGCGACCTCGATGCCACGCTGGCTACCCGCTGGCATGAACTGTGCCGTTTGGCCGCGCCGGGAGAGCTGTAATGACTCAGCGCCTCAACCGCTGGCTAACCAGCCTGGATACGCTGGAACAGCGTATCGCGCAGGCACCGACGGTGCGCCGTTACGGTCGCCTGACCCGCGCCACCGGCCTGGTGCTGGAAGCTACCGGGTTGCAACTGCCGCTCGGCGCCACCTGCCTGATCGAACGGCACCACGCCGGCGAGGTGCAGGAGGTGGAAAGCGAAGTGGTCGGTTTTAACGGCCAGCATCTGTTTTTGATGCCGCTGGAAGATGTCGAAGGCATTGTGCCCGGCGCGCGCGTCTACGCCCGCGTTGCCCCCGAAGGCCAACATGCCGGCAAACAGCTGCCACTGGGGCCGGCGCTGCTCGGGCGCGTATTGGACGGCAGCGCCAAGCCGCTCGACGGCCTGCCTGCCCCCGATACCGGCTACCGCGCACCGCTTTTCACCGCGCCGTTCAACCCGTTGCAGCGTACCCCGATCGCGCAGGTGCTGGACGTTGGCGTACGCACCATCAACGGCTTGCTCACCGTCGGCCGCGGCCAGCGGATGGGGCTGTTCGCCGGTTCCGGCGTTGGCAAAAGCGTACTGCTCGGCATGATGGCCCGTTATACCCAGGCCGACGTGATCGTGGTCGGTCTAATCGGCGAACGCGGTCGCGAAGTCAAAGACTTTATTGAAAACATTCTCGGTGCCGCGGGTCGCGCGCGTTCGGTGGTGATCGCCGCGCCGGCCGACGTGTCGCCGCTGTTGCGCATGCAGGGCGCCGCCTATGCCACACGCATCGCCGAAGACTTCCGCGATCGCGGCCAGCACGTGCTGCTGATTATGGACTCCCTCACCCGCTATGCCATGGCGCAGCGCGAAATCGCTCTGGCGATCGGCGAACCGCCGGCCACCAAAGGCTACCCGCCGTCGGTATTCGCCAAACTGCCGGCGCTGGTGGAGCGCGCCGGCAACGGCATCAGCGGCGGCGGCTCGATCACCGCATTTTATACCGTATTGACCGAAGGCGACGATCAGCAGGATCCGATCGCCGATTCGGCACGCGCCATTCTGGACGGCCACGTGGTGCTGTCACGCCGCCTGGCCGAGGCCGGCCACTATCCGGCGATAGATATCGAAGCGTCGATCAGCCGTGCGATGACCGCCCTGATCGATGATGAGCATTATCGGCGCGTGCGCAATTTCAAGCAGATGCTGGCCAGCTATCAGCGCAACCGCGATCTGATCAGCGTTGGCGCCTATGCCGCTGGCAGCGACCCGTTGCTCGACAAGGCGATGACGCTCTACCCGCAGATGGAGGCCTATCTGCAACAGGGCATTTTTGAACGCAGCGGCTATGACGACGCGTGCGATCAATTGCGGCAGTTGATGGTTTAACCCGGCGGAGAACACCATGAAAACATCATCACCGCTGATTACGTTGCGCAATTTGGCGCAAGATGCCGTGGAACAGGCGGCTCGGCAGCTCGGTCAGCTACGCCAGGCGCAGCAGGCTGCGGAGCAGCAGCTGTCGATGCTGCTCAATTATCAGGACGAATATCGCCACACCTTGAACAGCACGCTGAGCGATGGCATGGGTGCCGCCAGTTGGCAAAATTATCAGCAATTTATCGGCACCCTGGAACAGGCGATTAGCCAACATCGACAACAATTGCTGCAATGGAGTCAAAAAGTGGACCAGGCCGTCAAGCAGTGGCAGGACAAACAGCAGCGATTAAACGCCTTCGAAACGCTGCACACCCGCGCGCTTGATGCCCAACGGCTGCTGGATAACAAACGTGACCAAAAATTGATGGATGAGTTCGCTCAACGTTGCTCACATAGGAATACCACCCCATGAATCTGACCCTGTTGGCCGGCCTGTCACCGGCCGTTGATAGCGCCACGCCCGATCGGGCGGCGCTGCCGCTGGACGCCGCGCAATGGTCTGCGGGTTTCGCTCAACTGCTCGGCGCACGGGTGCTGCCGACGGCGAACCGCGGCGGCCTCTTGACCACCGAGCATCTGTCCGCCGAACAGCAACCCGTGTCGCCTCTGACCCGTCAGTCGCTTGAGGCGCTGTTGTCGGCGCTGACGCAGCCGGACGCTGACCCAAGCCTGACTGGCGTCTCCCGCTTGCCCGATGACGTATTGCCGGCATCGCACCACGGCGACAGCACGCCGCTGAAGGGGCTAACAGAACTGGATGACGCCACCCTGCAAGCGCTGTTCGCCATGCTGCCGGCCAGTCCATCGTCGCCGTTGACCAGCCCAACGCCGCCCGACCACGCCAGCGCTACGCTTGCGCCGGTGACCACCGCCGAGCGCGCATTGCCTTCCCTGCGCCCCGCCGTGACGCCGCACCCGTCCGGCCAGGCCAACGCACCGACCGGTCGCCAGCCTGAGCCGCCATTGAGCGCTGCGGTGACGCAGACGGATACGGCGTTAGTCGCCGATAGCGAGGCGGCCAACGTCGCTGGACATCGCATGCCGACCGACGGCGCCTCCCCATCCCACAGCCCGTCGTCGCCGGCCATGATGCCGCCCGCGTCCAGCCCGATCGCAGCCAACGCCCACTCCAGCGCACAGCTCACCGCTGCGACGACGCCGCAGTTGAACGCACAGCTCGGCAGTCCGGAATGGCAGCAGGCGCTGAGTCAGCAGGTACTGATGTTCCACCGCAACGGCCAGCAAAGTGCGGAACTGCGTTTGCATCCACAAGAGCTGGGCGCATTGCAGATTACCCTGAAGCTTGACGATAACCAGGCGCAGTTGCATATCGCCTCGGCACACGGCCAGGTGCGCGCAGCGGTGGAAGCGTCGATGCCGCAACTGCGTCATGCGCTGGCGGAAAGCGGTATCAACCTGGGTCAGAGCAGCGTCGGTAGCGAATCAATGCCGCAACCGCAGCAGCAGGCGTCCAATGGCAGCGGTCAGTCGTCTTATCAGCCGCAGCACGGCGACAGCGATGCGCCGCTTGACGCCGTGGTGGCACCGGCCGGTCTGCAGGCCATGGCTCGGGCGGTGGACGGCGTCGATATTTTCGCCTGAGTCACGGCTAACGCTGAAGCTGGGAGGCTTTTCCCCGTCTATTCAGGCCATTGCACGCCCGAATTGACGGGATAATAAGGCCATCGTTTCCCCTTACGGTTTGGGGGTCATACCCACCATGATGCGCGTTAACCATGGCGGGTATTCACGGGTGACGTTCCCCGTGTCAATAACAGGAATTTGATTAGCTAATGTCCCAAAATACTCTACCAACCGCAGCGAAAAAGCGCTCGCTACTGGTTATATTGCTGCTGTTGATCACCGTCGCTGCCTGTGGCGCCGCGGGTTACAGCTGGTGGCTATTGCAGCAGAAGAACGACGGCGCTCCGGTCGCCGCCAAGCCGCAGCCGCCTACGGCGCCGGTATTCATGCCGCTCGATACCTTTACCGTCAATCTGCTGACGCCGGACAACAATCCGGATCGGGTGCTGTACATCGGTTTGACGCTGCGCCTGCCGGACGAGGCGACCCGCCGTCAGTTGAACGATTTCCTGCCGGAGGTCCGCAGTCGTCTGCTGATGCTGCTGTCCCGCCAGGAAGCCGCGCAACTGGCGAACGAGCAAGGAAAACAGCAACTGGTGGCGCAGATCAAGGACGTACTCAGTCCACCGCTGGTTAAAGGCCAACCGAAGCAGGTGGTCAGCGATGTGCTGTTCACCGCGTTCATACTGCGGTAATTACCCATGGGCGACAGTATTCTTTCACAGGCAGAGATCGATGCCTTGCTCAACGGCGAAGCCGAAGGCGATGAGCCTGCGGCAACTGTCGGCAACGACAGCGACGTCAAGCCTTACGATCCCACCACCCAGCGCCGCGTGGTGCGCGAGCGTCTGCACGCGCTGGAAATCATCAACGAACGTTTTGCCCGGCAGTTCCGCATGGGGCTGTTCAACCTGCTGCGCCGCAGTCCGGATATCACCGTCGGGCCGATCAGGATCCAGCCATACCATGAGTTTGCCCGCAATCTGCCGGTGCCAACCAACCTGAACCTGGTGCATCTCAACCCATTGCGCGGCACCGCACTGTTCGTATTTGCGCCCAGCCTGGTATTTATTGCGGTCGACAACCTGTTCGGCGGCGACGGCCGGTTCCCGACCAAAGTGGAAGGCCGTGAGTTCACCCCGACCGAACAGCGCGTGATCAAGCGCATGCTACGTTTGGCGCTGGATGCTTACGGCGATGCCTGGAGCGCTATTTACCAGATTGACGTGGAATACGTGCGCGCCGAAATGCAGGTGAAATTCACCAATATCACCACCTCACCGAACGATATCGTGGTCACCACGCCATTCCAGGTGGAAATCGGCGCGCTGAGTGGCGAATTCAATATCTGCATCCCGTTCGCCATGATCGAACCGCTGCGCGAACTGCTGACCAACCCACCGCTGGAAAACTCCCGCCAGGAAGACAGCCGTTGGCGGGAAACGCTGGTGAAACAGGTTCAGCACTCCGAGCTGGAGCTGATAGCCAATTTTGTCGATATCCCGATGCGGCTGTCGAAAGTGCTGAAACTGCAACCGGGCGACGTGTTACCGATCGATAAGCCGGAACGCCTGATCGCCCACGTCGACGGCGTGCCGGTGCTGACCAGCCAATACGGCACCCTGAACGGGCAATATGCCCTGCGTGTTGAACATTTGATTAACCCTATCTTGAATGCTCTGAGTGAGGAACAGCCCAATGAGTGATCCTAAGCAACCGTCTGGCGAAGGAAAGGAATCCGTAGACGATCTGTGGGCTGACGCGTTTAACGAACAGCAGTCGTCCGAGAAGACCAGCGCCGCCACCGAGGGCGTGTTTAAAACGCTGGAAGCACAGGACGCCATCGGCAGCCTGCAAGATATCGATCTGATCCTGGATATTCCGGTCAAGCTGACGGTAGAACTTGGCCGCACCAAAATGACCATCAAAGAGCTGTTGCGTCTATCGCAAGGTTCGGTGGTCGCGCTCGACGGGCTGGCCGGCGAACCGCTGGATATCCTGATTAACGGTTACCTGATCGCACAGGGTGAAGTGGTGGTGGTCGCCGACAAGTTCGGCGTACGCATCACCGACATCATCACGCCGTCCGAACGTATGCGCCGCCTGAGCCGCTAATGAACGCCAATGCCAATGCCAACGTGCAGGCGCACACCGTTCAACCGGCAGCCAGCCCGGCGCTGCCGGCCGGTTCGGTATTGACCCAGGTGGGCAGCGCGCTCGGCGCGATCCTGCTGCTGATCCTGCTGGCCGGCTGGCTGTTTCGCCGGCTGGGGTTCGCCCCGCAGGCGCGCAACGCCGCGCTGCTTAACCTGCGCGCCAGCTGTCAGGTCGGCCAGCGCGAGCGGGTGGTGGTGGTCGAAGTGGATAACACCTGGCTGGTGCTGGGTGTTACCGCGCAAAGTATCACGCCGTTGCATACGCTAAGCACGCCGCCGTCCGCCCCCGCTGCGACCAAAGCCGCGCCGGCGGACTTTCGCCAATTGATGCACAAAATTCTGCAACGCCCGGAAAAATCGGCATGAACCACACTCGGTCTCTCTCACCGGCTGCGCTGCTGCGTTGCCGCGCTCTCGCCCCGCTGCTAACTCTGGCTTTGTTGGCGTTAAGCCCGTCGGCCATAGCGCAGTTGCCGGGGCTGATCAGCCAGCCGCTGGCCGGCGGTGGCCAAAGCTGGACGTTGCCGGTGCAAACGCTGGTGCTGCTGACCTCCCTCAGTTTCCTGCCAGCGATGCTGCTGATGATGACCAGCTTCACGCGTATCATCATCGTGCTCGGCCTGCTGCGCAACGCGCTGGGCACGCCAACTGCGCCCCCCAATCAGGTGATGCTGGGACTGGCGCTGTTTCTAACCTTCTTCATTATGGCGCCGGTATTCGACAAGGTGTATCAGGACGCGTATCTGCCGTTTAGCCAGGACAAAATCAGCATGGAGACGGCAATCGACCAGGGCGCGCAGCCGCTGCGCGAGTTCATGCTGCGTCAGACACGTGAAGCCGACCTGGCGCTCTACGCTCGCCTGGCCAACCTGCCGCCGCTGGCCGGGCCGGAGGCGGTGCCGATGCGCATTTTACTGCCCGCCTACGTCACCAGCGAACTGAAGACCGCCTTCCAGATTGGTTTCACGGTTTTTATCCCGTTCTTGATTATCGACCTGGTGGTTGCCAGCGTACTGATGGCGCTGGGGATGATGATGGTACCGCCGGCCACCATTTCCTTGCCGTTCAAACTGATGCTGTTCGTGCTGGTGGATGGCTGGCAACTGCTGCTCGGCTCACTGGCACAGAGTTTTTATTCGTAACGGAGAGCGCAATGACACCTGAATCCGTAATGGCACTCGGCACCGAAGCAATGAAAGTTGCGCTGGCGCTGGCCGCACCGCTGCTGTTGGCGGCGTTGATCAGCGGTTTGGTGGTCAGCCTGTTGCAGGCCGCCACCCAGATCAACGAAATGACGCTGTCTTTCATTCCCAAAATTCTGGCGGTAGTCGCCACTATCATCATCGCCGGGCCATGGATGCTTAATTTGCTGCTGGATTACATGCGCATGCTGTTCAGCAACCTGCCCAACCTGATTGGCTGAGTATGCTGACCTTCGACAGCGGGCAAATCGGCGTCTGGCTCAGCCAGTATTTCTGGCCGTTGCTGCGCGTGTTGGCGCTGATCGCCAGCGCGCCGGTGTTCAGCGAAAAACAAATCAGCAAAAAAGTGAAGATCGGCCTCGGCGGCCTGATCGTGCTGCTGGTGGCGCCGAGCCTACCCGCCAATAACATAGCGATTTTTTCCGCCAGCGGCCTGTGGCTGGCCATGCAGCAGATACTGATTGGTGTCGCGCTCGGGCTGACCATGCAATTCGCCTTCGCCGCGGTCCGGACCGCCGGTGAGGTAATCGGCATGCAGATGGGGCTGTCGTTCGCCACCTTCTTCGACCCGTCCGGCGGACCGAATATGCCGGTGCTGGCGCGCTTGCTCAACCTGTTGGCGCTGCTGCTGTTTCTGGCCTTTGACGGCCATTTATGGCTGATTTCGCTGCTGGCGGACAGCTTCCATACGTTGCCGATCCAGGCACAACCGTTGAACGGTAACGGTTTTCTGGCGCTGACCCAGGCCGGCTCGCTGATTTTCATCAATGGCCTGATGCTGGCGTTGCCGCTGATCTGTCTGCTGCTGACGCTCAACCTGTCACTGGGCCTGCTTAACCGCGTAACGCCGCAGCTGTCGGTGTTTGTCATCGGCTTCCCGGTAACCATGACCATCGGCATTCTCACCCTGGGCCTGATGATGCCGATGCTGGCGCCGTTCTGCGAACACCTGTTCGGTGACGTGTTTGATCGGTTGGCAACGGTGATTAGCGGCATGGCCAACTGATCCGACAGCAACGCCCCCTTTCGTCTAAAACAAAATGGCAGTTAAAACGTTTTATTGACACAAGAGCCTGATAAACGTCATTTATCCGGATTAAGATTCAAATGTCTCCGCTGGCTTGAATAAATGCTGCCGGCTGACGGGCGCAATATCCACCTTTGTTAACCACAGGAGCAACATCATGATTAAAGCGAAAAGCAACCGCTAGGCACGTCGTTTAAGTGATGAAGCGAATGGCCTATGGATACCGGGATAACGCTGACTTCTTTCTGAACATCAAAGCTGCGCTCCTCGGTAAAACGCGATGAACCCCAAAAAAAAGCCCGTCACTCAAACCTTAGTGGGAGAAAGAACGACGGGCCAAACAGCGCGCCCGGTTTAAGAATCCCCCGCACGGCGCGTTGGCCGGCAACGTCTTCTCAGCGCGCCAAAAGGGGCCTGCCGCGACGCGAAGTCACGGCAAGATAGAACGGGTTAACGATTCATCTGGAACAGCGACATACCCTGCATATCGCTGAAGGTTTTATAGGAGGCTTGCAGCGCGGCCTGCTGCATAAAGTAGGACGAGATCGCCTCGACCATATCCACATCCACCAGCGCGCTTAATTGCGCCTGATTGGTCATATCACGATCTTTGCCAATGCTGTCCAGCGTATCCATTTCCTGCAGTTGCGTGCCCAGTTCGGCGCGCACGCTCAACACGTTGTTGTAAGAGTTGTCCAGACCGCGGTTGGCCTTGTCCAACGCTACGCTGACTTTTTCGCGGGTGGCGTCATCCGCACCCTGCAACGGCGTTTTCAACGCCTCCAGCGCCGTGTCGATACTGTCAAATACGTTGGCGACCGGCGCACTGCCGTCTGGCTCCGGCTTCGGATTGCTGGTCAGCGTCATGAAAATGGCATCTCCGGTATGGCCAACGGTCATGGTGCGATTGGCATCCACCTTTTGTTCGATCGGCGTCGAACCGCCCTGGTAACGGATCGAGCCGTCGGCCTGCTGCACAAACGGCGGCTGGTCGTTTTTAAATCCGGCAAACATGTAGCGGCCATTGCCGTCGGTGCTGTTGGCCTGGCTCAGCAACTGATCTTTCATCCCCTGCAACTGGGTCGCCAGCGAAGCGCGGTCGTTATCGCTCAGCGTGCCGTCGCCGGCGTTGACGATCAGCGCCTTCATGTCCTTGATGCCGCTGGTGACGTTCGACAGTACGGTTTCTTCCATCGACACGCTCTGCCGTGCGAAGGTACGCGCCAGGGCGTACTGGCCGTTTTCCGCTTGCGCCTGCGACACCATAATCGCCTGCGAGGCCGCCAGAGGATCGTCCGACGGCGTCAGCACTTTTTTACCGCTGGATAATTGCTGCGCCGATTTCATCCACAGCGATTGGTTATCGGTAAGGCCGCTCATGTTTTGTTGATACATCATGCTGGTGCTCATGCGCATGGTGTGGATTCCTTCTGCTATCAGCGAATGGACAGGATGGCGTCGAACAGCGAACTGGCGGTTTGGATCACCTGGGCGTTAGCCATGTAATACTGCTGGAAACGCAGCAGTTCGCCGTATTCTTCGTCCAGGTTGACGCCGGACACCGACTGTTGCTGAACCGTCAACTGCTTGACGATGTTGCCCTGCGCCGCACTGTTGCTTTTGGCGGTGGCGGTCTGGTTGCCGACGTTGCTCACCAGACTGGCGTAAGCACCGGTCAGCGTCGCCTTGCCATCCACCAGTTTCCGGGTTTGCAGGTCGAGCAGTTTTTTGGCGTTGTCGTTATCGCCACGCCCGCCATCATCGGCACCGGCGGCGGCAATTTTGCCGGCATCGCTGATGGCCACCTTCAGGCTGCCCGCCACGTCGCTGACCGGCTTCACGGTAAAGCTGTCATTCTTTTGCGCGTTACCGTCAATGCTGACCTGCAACCCTTCAAATGCCAGCGTCGGCGTGCCGCTGGCGTCGGTACCGGCGCTGGCGGTAATCGGGGTGTTGTCGGACAGGCGCGTGACCTGCCAGTTATTGCCGTCGAACTCCACGCGGTAATCGCTGGCCTGTACTTTGCCGGTGTCGGTATAGGACACGCCGAGGGTGGCGTCGCCAACGTTGCGGGTGTTTTCCACCACCCGGCCGCCGCTAAAGCTGAAGAAATCGCCGCCGGCGTCGCCATTGATGTCAAAACCAGCCCGGTGTTGCTGGTTAAAATTGTCCGCCATCGCCAGAGCAATCTGCCCAAGCTGGTTACGCGCGCTGTCCAGCGCTTCGCTGCGGAACTTCAACACGCCGCTGACGCTGCCGCTGACGATCTGCCCTTGTGGAATTTCGCTGGCGCCCGAGCCGCGGTTATAGCCCAGCGTCAAACGCGACGGATCCTGGCTGGATGGCATCGCCTCTACCTGATAGGCGTTGTTGCCCTGCACCAGCGTCAGGCCATTGGCAAAAGAGACGCTATACGCATCGCCGTCCTGCTGGGTCACCTGCACGCCGACTATCTGATTCAGTTCGCTCACCAACTGGTCGCGCTGATCGAGCAATGCGTTCGGCTCACCGCCGCCGCTGCCGCGCAAGCGCGTGATGTCCTGGTTCAGTTTGGCAATCTGCTGGCTGTAGTTGTTGATTTGTACCGCGCTGTCGCTCAGTTGCTGATTGACGCCGCTTTCCATATCGCGCAGATATTTATCGGTGTTGTTAAACTGGTTCACCAAGCCGTTGGCCTTGCCCAGCACGGTATTGCGCGACGCGTCGTCGCCGGCGTTGCTGACCAGGTTTTGCAGATTGCTGAAGAAGTCCTGCATGCTACTGGACAAGGTATTGGTTTTATCCGCCAGCAGATTATCGATTTGCGACACTTTCTCGAAATACGCATCGTGCGCGCCTGCCTGGCTTTGCGCGCCACGCAGCTGATTGGTGATGAACTGATTGTATTCACGGTTGACGCTGGTCACGGTGACGCCGTTGCCGATAAAGCCGGACATGGTGCCCATTCCGCCGTTCTGCGCCAGAATCGCCGTCTGCCGGTTGTAGCCGGCAACGTTGTAATTGGAAATATTGTTGCTGACGGCGCTGAGCGCCACCTGCGCCGCATTCAGACCACTCATCGCGGTGTTGATTAAGCTATTAGACATTGGGGTTCCTTGTCACTGGCCCACAGGGTTTAATCGTGCTGCTGAACCTCTGCGCTCAGCCTGCCTGGGTTATCGGCCGCCAAGCGCAGAACTTGAGAGCAAAATGCGCCTAAAACAGTTCTTGCAGATCGTGGCTATAGGCCTTTGCCACCTGTTCCCCGGCGTTCTTCATTTGCTGGATCACGCTGACCAGCTTTTTGGCGTACTGCGGGTCGGTGGCGTAACCGGCCTGTTGCAGCGCATAGGCCGCCTGTTCCGGACTGCGCGCGGCGGCAACGTTGGCGTAACGCGGGTTGCCGGTCAACAGTTTGACGTAATCGGCAATCGCTTCGACGTAAGAGCCGTACACCCGGAAACGCGCCTTGATCGTCTTCGCCGTACCCTGCTCGAATTCAGTGGTAGCGATCTCCGTTACCGGCCCGTTCCAGCTGCTGCCGGCCTTGATACCAAACAGGTTGTAGCTTGGAGAACCGTCGGCGGTCGGGATCTCGCGCTGGCCCCAGCCGGATTCCAACGCCGCCTGCGCGACGATCAACTGATGCGGGATACCGCTTTGCTGACTGGCCAGCCGTGCCGGAATCGACAGTCGAGCCACAAAGTTGCCGTTGGTCAACGACGGCAGCGTCGGCGGCGTTTGCGGCATGGCGCGCCGCACCAGTTGCTCCAGCGTCTGGTTCGGCAAACTTTGCAGCCTCTGCCTGTCAAACGTCAGCTGCGCCGGCGTGAAGTTGTCCAGCGCCATCGGCCGCGTACCGGCGGTTTCGCTCGGTCGCGCTCCGGCACTGCCCAGCTGTTTCACCATCATTTCCGCCAGCCCCAACCCTTTTTGCGACATCTGCTGAGCAATTTGCTGATCGTACAGCGAGGTGTACAGCCGGGTCTGATCGCTGCTCAGCGCGCCGTCCTGCGGCAGCGCGGCACGCATGCTCTTCAGCATCATCTGCACGAACATTCCTTCCACCTGCTGGGCAACCTGCTTCAGATTGCCGTGCGGATCGGCAGCGGCGGCGGTTTTTAGCCCGTTCAGCGCCTGAGCGTCGTACGCCGCTCCGGACAGGCTCATCAGATCGCGACTCATCAGATAATGTCCAATTTGGCGCGCAGACAGCCGGCGCTCTGCATCGCCTGCAAAATCGACATCAGATCGATCGGCGTTGCCCCGAGCGCGTTCAGCGCGCGGATCACATTGTTGAGATTGGCGCTGGCGTTGATTTTTTGCAGCGAACCGCCCTGCTGCTGCATGGAAATCTGGGTATTGGGCGTCACCACCGTTTGCCCACCGCCAAACGGCGTATTCGGCTGGCTGACCGTATTCTGCCGATCGACCACCACCGACAGATTGCCCTGTGCCACCGCACAGGAGTCCAGTATCACTTCACGGTTCATCACCACCGAGCCGGTACGTGAATTGATGATTACCTTGGCGTCCATTGCGCTGACGTTAACGTTGATATTCTGAATATCCGCCAGGAAACGCACCTGCGAACTATTACCCTGTGGCACCAGCACCTTGACGGTTCGCGCATCCAGCGGCGTGGCAGTGCCATAGCCGCGCTGACGGTTGATGGCGTCGCTGATCTGCTGGGCCAGCGTAAAGTCTTCATCATTCAACTGCAGATTGATTTCACCCCCCTGGCCAAAGGTGCTTGGCAATTCACGCTCGATCACCGCCCCGTTGCTGATGCGCCCGCCGTTGAGCTGATTCACCTGCACGCTGCTGCCGCCGGCCGCCGCGCCAGCGCCGCCCACCAGCACGTTACCCTGCGCCAGCGCATAGACCTGGTTATCTGCGCCCTTTAGCGGCGTCATCAGCAGCGTGCCGCCGCGCAGGCTTTTGGCGTTGCCCATTGAGGACACCACCACGTCAATGTTCTGTCCGCTGCGGGCAAACGGCGGCAGCTTGGCGGTCACCATCACTGCGGCAACGTTTTTCAGTTGCATATTGGTACCCGGCGGCACGGTGATCCCCAACTGCGACAGCATGTTGCTCAGGCTCTGGGTGGTGAACGGCGTCTGCATGGTCTGGTCGCCGGAACCGTCCAGCCCCACTACCAGCCCATAGCCGATTAATGCGTTGTCGCGAACGCCCTGCACCGTGACCAGATCGCGAATGCGTTCCGCCGCCACCGGCAGGCTGATTGTCGCCGCCAGCAGCGCCATGAGTAAATTTTTCAGCATCGTGCGATCCTTAATACGGTGACAGGTTCAGGAAGAAGCGTTGTAACCACCCCATGGTCTGCGCTTCATTGATATAGCCGTTGCCGACGTATTCAATGCGAGCGTCCGCCACCTGGGTCGAGGTCACCGAGTTGTTGCCGCTGATGGTGCGCGGGTTGACCACGCCGGAGAAGCGGATAAATTCCGTGCCCTGATTGATGGCGATCTGTTTTTCCCCCACCACGTGCAGGTTGCCGTTGGCCAATACCTGATTGACGGTGACGGTAATGGTGCCATTGAAGGTATTGTTGGCATTGGCGCCGCCCTTGCCACCAAAGGTGTTGTCGCCGGACATTTCCATGTCGGCGCGCGCGTTGCCAAACAGGCCGTCGAGGTAGCGCGGGACGGTGGCAACGCCGAACTTGCTGCTGCCGTTGCGGCTGGCATTGGCCGAAGAACTTTTGCTGGCGCTGACATTTTCTTGCAGCACGATAGTCAGGGTATCGCCGATGTTACGTGGCCGGCGATCCTCGAACAGCGGCTGATAGCCGTAGTTCATCGGCTGCACGGACTGGAAAATCGAACCGTTGGGCATCGGTGCGCTGGCCGGCGCCGGCTGTGCGCTGGTTGAACCGTCGACCAGCGGTTTATGCGGAATATAGGCGCAGCCGCCGATAGTCAACATCAGCATCGCTGCCAAAACGCGTGTTGTCTGCGGCGGCAGGTTAGCCGTCAAAAGTGTGGTGCCCACAAATATCGCCTTTGTTTACCAGGGGTGTGACATCGGGCACAGCATGCTGCGCCCCCAGGCCGCAAGTGCCTGCGCCGCTTACAGCTGCGTCAGTTTCTGCAGCATCTGATCGGAGGTGGAAACCGCCTTGCTGTTGATTTCATACGCACGCTGCACCTGGATCATATTGACCAACTCTTCCGCCACGTTGACGTTGGAGGTTTCAACATACCCCTGATACAGCAGTCCGGCGCCGTTGAGACCCGGGGTGCTTTCATTCGGCGCGCCGGAGCTCTCGGTTTCCTGATACAGATTCTCGCCAACGCTTTCCAGGCCGCTGTCGTTGATAAAGGTGGTCAGCGTCAGTTGACCCACCTGCTGTGCCGCCGTCTGGCCCTGCTGGGTGACGCTGACGATACCGTCACGCCCAACGGTAATGCTCAGGGCATTGGCGGGAATGGTGATCGCCGGTTGCACCTGAAAACCGCTGGCGGTGACCAACTGGCCGTTCTGATCGATCTGGAACGACCCGTCGCGGGTATAGGCCTGACTGCCGTCCGGCAACATCACCTGAAAATAGCCCTGCCCTTTGATCGCCACGTCTTTGCTGTTATTGGTCTGCGACAGGTTGCCCTGGCTGTGCAACCGCTCGGTGGCCACCGGACGCACGCCGGTGCCGATCTGCAAGCCGGACGGCAAGGTGGTTTGCTCGGAGGACTGTGCCCCTGGCTGGCGCATGGTTTGATACAGCAAATCTTCAAATACCGCGCGCTGACGCTTGAAGCCGTTGGTGCTGACGTTCGCTAGATTATTGGCAATCACGTCCATATTGGTCTGCTGCGCATCCAGACCGGTTTTGGCAATCCATAATGATGGGATCATTCTGCTCTCCTGGAGCGGGTCATTCAGCTGGCTCAGCTCATTGACAACAATGAGTTGGCGCGTTGTTCATTCTCATCCACGCTGTGGATGACCTTCATCTGCATTTCGAAACGTCGGGCGTTGGCGATCATGTCGACCATGGTTTCCATCGGCTTGACGTTGCTGCCCTCAATCACCCCCGGCATCACCTGCACCAGCGGATCGTTTTGCAACTGATTGCCGCGTTGCTCGCGGGTGGCCGGCGTCAGATGGAATAGACCGTCATCGCCGCGCATCACTTCCCTGGCGTCGGCCTTGACCAGCTTCAGCCGGCCGATTTGCGCGATGGTGTTAGGTGGATCACCGGGGTTGAGCGCCGAAATGGTGCCGTCGGCGGCGATGGTGATTTCAGCCTGCGGTGGCACCTCAATCGGGCCACCGTCCCCCATCAACGGCAGTCCCTGCACCGTCAGTTGCCCGGTGGACGAGATCTGGATATTGCCGTTGCGGGTATAGGCTTCGCTGCCGTCCGCCTGCTGCAAGGCCAGGAAACCATCCTGTTGCAGCGCCACGTCCAGCGGGCGTCCGGTGTAGTTCAGCGCCCCCTGACTCATGTCGGCGCCCGGCGTCGAGGCGGTAACCAGCGTGCGCGTTTGCAGACTCGGGCCGTCCACCGGCACCGCACGCAGCGCCGCCAGCTGCGCGCGGAAACCCGGCGTCGAGGCGTTGGCCAGGTTATTGGCGGTAATCGCCTGCTGGTCTAACGTCTGCCGCGCCGCGCCCATGGCGGTATAAATCGCGTGGTCCATTGCTTACCCCTTAACGCGATTAACGCAGGCTGACCAGCGTTTGCAGGATCGAATCCTGGGTTTTGATGGTTTGCGCGTTCGACTGATAGTTACGCTGCGCGACGATCATGTTGACCAGTTCCTGACTCAGATCGACGTTGGAGGCTTCCAGCGCACCGCTGGTGAGGTTACCGAACCCGCCGCCGCCTGCAGTGCCGACCCGTGGCTGCCCGGACGCCCCGGTTTCCTGCCACACGTTATCGCCCTTCGACGCCAGGCCTTCCGGGTTGGAGAAGTTGGCCAGCACGATTTGACCCAGTACCTGTTTCTGTTGGTTAGAGTAAATGCCAACCACGGTACCGTCTTTTTCGATCTGGAAGTTGTTGTATTCTCCGGCGGTATAGCCGTTCTGCGCCACTTTGCTCACCGAGTCGCTGCCAACGTTCTGCTGCATGCTGCCGGCAAAGCTGAGCGTGAAGTTCTGCGCTGGCGCACCGTCCTTGGCAGACATCGGGATGGTCAGATTGAAATCGGCGGTAGCCACGCCGCTGGCGTCCAGCGTTTCGGTCAGCGCGCCACTTGCATTGAAGTTCAGGCTACCGGCCTTGGCCGCCGGGGCACCGGTGACGCTGCCGTCCTGGGTATAGACATCCCATTTGTTATCGGCGGTTTTGACAAAGTAGGCGTTCACGTTGTGCGCGTTGCCCAGTGAGTCGTAGGTGGTAATGGTATTTACATAGTTGTAAGAATCCGATTTGTTCGGATCGAAGGTGCCGTTGGCGGGCACGCTATGGGTAGATTTCAGGTTGGCGACCATGCTGCCGGAGGTGGTCGACTTGGCGTTCATCATGCCTTCCGGAATGCTCAGCGGCACCGGATCCGCGCCCTGCTGAATGGTCGGCGGCGTGCCAGCCGCCGGATAGCCGGTCAGGTTCAGTCCCTGCATGTTGACCAGGTTACGGTTTTCATCCAGTTTGAACTGGCCGTTGCGGCTGTAGAAAATGCCGCCGTCGCTGTCCTGCATGCGGAAGAAGCCGTTTTCGGTGATGGCAACGTCCAGTGCGCGATTGGTGCTGGTGGTGGTGCCACCGTTGAAGTTCTGGGTGATGCCAGCCACTTTGACGCCCAACCCGACCTGTGAACCGGCAAACATGTCGGCGAAGGACACGCTGCCCGACTTAAAACCGGCGGTCGCCGAGTTGGCAATATTGTTACCGATCACGTCCAGATTAGTGGCCGCCGCATTTAAGCCGCTGACCGCCTGAGAAAAGGCCATGTGTAGTCTCCAAAACGAATATCAATTGAAATAGCCGAAGCTGAAATACTGCGTGTCGAGGCTGAGTGCCGCCCCTTTACAAGATTTGTCGCACGTCTTCGAGCGACGCGCTGCCCGCCAGACCAAGATCCAGCAAGGCGCCGTCGCCGTTGCGGGTAACGCCGTTCACCATCGCAAAGCGCAACGGGTTTGCCACCAGCTGTTCGCCGTTGCTCTTGGCATTCAGCGCTACGGTATAGGCGCCGTCCGGCGCGTTGCTGCCGTCTTCCAGCGTGCCGTCCCAGGTAAAAGCATGCACGCCGGCGGTCAGTCCGCCGATGTCGATGGTGCGCACCACCTTGCCGCTGGCGTCACTGAGGGTGGCCGTGACGCTATCCGCCGCCCGCTCCAGTTCGACGCCAAACGGCGTGGTGCTGACGTTGCCCTCTTTGCTGCCGACCAGAATGTCTTTCCCCGGCACCATCACCCCGTGGCCGATCAGCGCGCTGGCCTGCAGCGACTGGTTGCTGTTGATCTGGCCGGAAATGGCGCCGAGCGTGGTATTGAGTTTTTCGATGCCGCTGACGGTATTGATCTGCGCCAATTGCGAGGTCAGCTCATTGTTCTGCATCGGGTTGGTGGGATCCTGGTTTTTCAACTGCGCCACCAGCAGCGTCAGGAAGCTGTTGTGCAGATCCTGGCTGGTGTTGCCGCCGACGCTGCGATTGGCGTTAACGCCGGCGACGGTGTTATCCAGTGGTTCATTGGTGGTTGCGGCAATGCCCATGGGGAGCTCCGGTTATTGACCCAGCGTCAGGGTTTTCATCATCATCGATTTGGTGGTGTTGAGGACTTCAACGTTGGCCTGATAGCTGCGCGAGGCGGAAATGGTGTTGACCATTTCGCCCACCACGTCGACGTTTGGCATGCGCACGTAACCTTTGGCATCCGCCAGCGGGTTGCCCGGCTGAAACACCAGGCGTTCCGGCGCGGGATCGTCGACGATGCTTGCCACGCGCACGCCGCCGGTTGGCTGGCCGGGCGCGGCAGCCACCTCAAACACCACCTGCTTGGCGCGGTAGGGTTGACCATCCGGCCCGCTGACGCTGTCGGCGTTGGCCATGTTGCTGGCGCTGACGTTCAGACGCTGCGATTGCGCAGACAGCGCCGAGCCGGAAATATCAAAAATATTGAGTAACGACATAGGTCTTATCCTGATTGCAACACTGACATCATTCCCTTGATCTGGCCGTTGAGCAGCGTCAGATCGGTTTGGTATTTCAGGCTGTTATCGGCGAAATTGGTCCGTTCGCGATCCATATCCACCGTATTGCCGTCGATCGATGGCTGATCCGGCACGCGGAACAGCAAATCCAGCTGCGGCGGCTGCAGGTTTTGCGCCGGAATGTGCCGCGCCGAGGTCAGGCTAAGCGCCACGCCGCTACCGCTGGCGCGCCCTTGCGCCATCACCTTGTTCAACTGGCTGGCAAAATCGATATCCCGCGCCTGATAGCCGGGGGTGTCTGCGTTGGCAATATTGCCCGCCAGAATTTCCTGCCGCTGGGCGCGCAGGTTCAGCGCCTCTTGACCAAAACGCAGAGCAGCGTCCAGTTTGTCGAGCATGCTCCCTCACGAGGTTGGAATTTGGAGTCGACAGCATAAACGCCCCCCTTGCCACGCTATCGCAGGAATAAGGGCAAAATGCGTCGCTATTTGTCAGCTTAGCCGGCCAACACTCAGGGTACACTTGGCGCGGAGACCATCGACCGGGCTTGGGGCATCGCCACACGCCACGGTCATCAACGCCGAGGAGCCGGGATGAAGAGAGGATATCTGTTGCTGATGACGCTGCTGTTTAGCCTTAACGCACGCGCCGACGATCTGGCAGCGCAGATCGACCGCTTTATCAAGGCGCAGTTCAGCGCGAGTCCGGTCGCGGTGACGGTACGGGTTCGCACCCCAGCCGCGCAATGGCCGCCCTGCCAACGTCCGCAGTTGGCTTTGGCCAGCAACGCGCGCCGCTGGGGTAATATCAGCATTTCAGCCCGTTGCGGGCAGCAGCGCAGCTTTATACAAACCCAGGTGCAGGTGGTCGGCCGTTATCTGGTGTCGGCGCGCAGTATCAGCGCCGGCAGCATCCTGACCGCTGCCGACGTGACGCTGAAAACCGGCCGCCTGGATACGCTGCCGCCGCGCATGCTGGTTGACAGCCGCCGTGCGCTAGGTGCGGTCAGCCTGCGCAATCTCGGCCCCGGTCAGCCGTTGACGCTGTCGATGCTGCGGCGCGCCTGGGTAATCAAGGCCGGTCAACCGGTCCAGGTGACCGCACAGGGCGAAGGCTTTAGCATCAGCGGCGCAGGCAAGGCGATGAACAATGCCGCCGCCGACGATCGCGTACGCGTGCGCATGTCCTCGGGGCAAATCGTCAGCGGTATCGCCGGCGACGATGGCGCCATCCGCGTGACGTTATAAAAAGGTAAAGGTTTGCCAAACCGTGCCGATACTAAAACCATAACACCCAGTTAACGCCTACTCGGGCAACAAACGCCATAACCGCCGACCTGGGGTCATGGTGATGGAGATTGAACATGAGTATCGATCGCACTCAACGGTTACAACCCGTTCCGGCGGTACAGCCACGCGACACCGCGGCGGAAAACGGCCTTAAACCGCAAAAAAATGCGCGCTCGGAAACTGGCGTCAGCGCTACCCAAGTCAAACTGAGCGATGCGCAAGCGCGTCTGATGCAACCGGGCAGCCAGGATATCGATATGGGCCGGGTGGAAGCCATCAAACAGGCCATCCGCAACGGCGAGTTGAAAATGGATGCCGGCAAAATTGCCGACGCGCTGCTGCAAGAAATGCAAAACGACAACCAGGGTGCTTCCGGCCGCGGCTGAGCGGTCTGAACCCGGTGAGTAACAGAAGGTAATCAATCAATATGGAAAGCCTGGCGCAGCACCTGGATACACTGCTGGAAACCCTCGGTGCGCTGGACAGCGTGCTGGCGGAAGAACATAACCTGCTTTGCGCCGGGCCGTTGCCGGGCGTGGCGTTGCAACGTATCACCGACGGTAAGAGCCAACTGCTGGCCACGGTGAATTACCTGGAACAACAGCGACTGGAGCTGGAGCGCGTCAACCGCCTGCAGGCGCCCTATACCGGCATAGCGACGCTGGCAGCGCGTTGGCAGCAGATCCAGCAGATTGGCCAGCGCCTGCGCGACAGCAATCAGCATAATGGTCTACTGCTCAGCCGCCATATCGAGCACAACGCCGCCGCGCTGACGGTGCTGAACAAACACAATAAAACCCTGTACGGCCCCGACGGCCAATCGCGTTCCGGCAGCGTGCTGGGGCGCAAAATCGGCGTATAGTCACGGCACATCTGCGGCATTCAGCCGCCGGACGTCGTTGCCTAGACGTCGTTGCCTATTTGGCGATACGTCGCGTTGGCGATCCTCGGCTGAACGCTATTGGTAATTGACAATCAGCTGATTACTCAGCACCCGCAGCGGTGGGAACACCGCACCGCGCGTTTGAATCGAGTAAACAAAGTAAAATTCGCCGTTGGCAAGCTCCCCCCGCAACGCCTCGCTACGCCCGCTGCCCCCCTCTAGCGCCATGCAGCGCGCCGGCATGCATAATTCAACCTGCAGCCCGGCTGGCGCGCTCGATGCCAACCGATAACGCCAGCTGATGCTGGTAATGCGCGCGTTGGCATCGGGCAATGCATTCGGCGGGCGTAGCGACGGCGATGTCAAACGCACCCCGCCGTGGCCGAGCGAAACGCCCACGCTGTCGGCCACCCAGGAACCGGAAACCGCCTGCGCCGCCCCGGCGGCCAAGCCCCAGAACACCATCAGGACACGCCACATCATGCTGCACCGATAGTGGCGGTCATGCGAATTTGCCGCTCGTCGTTGATTTCCAGATTCGACAGCACCACGATTTGCGGCAGACTGCGGCGCAAAAAGCGCGCCAGTAATGCGCGCAAGGCGTGGTTAACCAGCAGCACCGGCGGCGCGCTGAGCATCTCTTGCCGTTGCAGTGCCTGTCGCGCCTGATCCAGCAACCGATCCGCCAGCCCCGGCTCCAGACCACCGCCGCCCTGCAGCGCCTGCAACAGCAAGCGCTCAAGCTGGGTATCCAACCCGATAACCTGTATTTCGCCCTGCCCCGGGAACCACTGCTGGGTAATGGCACGTCCGAGCGCCACCCGCACCACGGTAGTCAATTCGTACGGGTCGCTCTGCGTCGGCGCATGCTCCGCCAGCGTTTCAATGATGGTGCGCATATCACGAATCGATACCCGCTCCGCCAGCAGATTCTGCAGCACTTTATGCAGCGTGGTCAGCGACACGACTGCGGGGATAAAGTCTTCGGTCAGCTTTGGCATCTCTTGCGCGACGCGATCGAGCAACTGCTGCGCCTCCTGACGGCCAAACAGTTCACTGGCAAACTGGCCAATCAGGTGATTCAAATGCGTCGCCACCACCGTACTGGCTTCCACCACGGTAAAGCCCTGGATCTGCGCCTGTTCGCGCAGCGCGCTGTCAATCCACACAGCCTCCAGACCAAAGGCCGGATCGACGGTTTTCTCTCCCGCCAGCGTACCGGCGGCATTGCCCGGGTTAATCGCCAGCCAACGCCCCGGATGCGCTTCGCCGCGGCCGATCTCTACCCCCTTCATCAGAATACGGTAGCTGGCCGGCGGCAGTTCCAGGTTATCGCGAATGTGCACCACCGGCGGCAAATAGCCCATTTCCTGGGCAAACTTCTTGCGTATGCTGCGAATGCGACCGAGCAGTTCGCCATCCTGCTGAAAGTCGACCATCGGGATCAGCCGATAGCCGACCTCCATGCCGAGCGGGTCTTCCAGCTGTACGTCAGACCAACTGGCCTCCACCGCCTGTGGGTTGTCTTGCGCTATCGTCGGTTCAGGCGTCTGCACCGACTGCCGTTCACGGCCGCGCAGCCACCAGGCCAGACCGAGCAAAGCGGCGGTAAACAGCAGAAACACCAGGTTGGGCATGCCCGGCACCATGCCAAGCAACCCCAGCACCCCGGCGCTGAGCAGCATGACACGCGGATTGTTGAACAGTTGGCCGACCATCTGTTCGCCGACGTCCTGATCGGTCGCCACGCGGGTGACGATCACCCCGGCCGCCGTCGAGATCACCAGCGCCGGGATCTGCGCCACCAGGCCGTCACCGATGGTCAGCAAGGTGTAGCTTTCAGCGGCGCTGCCGAGCGACATGCCATGCTGAATAACGCCGACCAGTAGACCACCAACCACGTTAATCACCATGATCATCAGACCGGCAACCGCGTCGCCGCGCACAAACTTGCTGGCACCGTCCATCGAGCCGTAAAAGTCCGCTTCCTGTGTGACTTCGGCACGACGCTTTTTCGCTTCGTCTTCGCCAATCAGGCCAGCGTTGAGATCGGCATCGATCGCCATCTGCTTGCCCGGCATACCGTCCAGCACAAAACGCGCGCCAACTTCGGCAATGCGCCCGGCGCCCTTGGTGATCACCATAAAGTTGATCAGCACCAGAATGATAAACACCACGATGCCGATGGCGAAGTTACCGCCCACCAGAAAATGGCCGAAGGCTTCGACGACCCGTCCTGCGGCGGCGGAGCCGGTATGTCCTTCCATCAGGATGATGCGCGTCGACGCCACGTTCAGCGACAGACGCAGCAAGGTGGAAAACAGCAATATGGTCGGGAACGCGGCGAACTCCAGCGTCCGCTGGGTGAACATCGCCACCAGCAGTACCATGATCGACAGGGCAATATTGAAGGTAAACAGCAGATCGAGGATAAAGGCCGGCAATGGCAACACCATCATCGACAATATCAGCAGGATCAGGATCGGGCCGGCCAAAACCTGCCACTGCGTATCTTTAAAATTACCCGGCAAACGAAGCAGGGAGGCCAAATTAGCCATCAGCGTTACTTTCTCCAGCAAAATCCAGTGCTTCCGGCACCGGTAAACGTTCAGGTTTTTTCGGGATCAACCCCCCTTCGCGCTGCCAACGGCGCAGTTGATAGACCCAGGCCAGAACTTCGGCTACGGCAGCGTACAGGGTGGTGGGAATATGTTGTCCGATCTCGCTATGGCGATACAGCGCACGTGCCAACGGCGGCGCCTCGAGCGTCGGTATACGGTGCTGCGCCGCCATTTCGCGTATGCGCAACGCGATCTCGCCGGCCCCCTTGGCCAGCACCCTTGGCGCACTCATCTGCTTGTCGTTGTATTGCAATGCCACCGCGTAATGAGTCGGGTTGGTGACGATCACATCAGCCTTTGGCACGTCGGACATCATGCGGCGGCGGGCAATCGCCTGCTGTTGCTGTCGAATACGGCCCTTAACGTGCGGATCGCCCTCCTGTTCCTTGAATTCATCACGAATGTCCTGCTTGGTCATCTTCAGCTTTTTAATGTGGCTCCACAGCTGATAAAACACATCGAACGCCACCATCGGCACCAGCCCGAGGACCACCAGCAAACCGCAGAAAACCACCATTTGCAGCGCATTGGCTAACGCGTCCAGCGGCTGTTGCGTCACCAGGTGCAACATCGCCGCCCAGTTGTGCCACAGAAACAACCCGGTCACCCAGCCGACCAGCAAGGCTTTCAGAACGCCCTTCAGCAATTCCGCCAACACCTGACTGGAAAATATGCGCTTCAGACCGGAAAGCGGATTCAGACGTTTCAGATCGAACTTGAGGGATTTGCCGCTAAACAGAATGCCGCCCAGCAACATCGGCGCGGTCAAGGCCACCAGCACCAGACCGGCCATCACCGGCAGCAGCGCCCATACCGCCTGGCGCAATAGCATGCCAAGCTGATGCAGCATTTGCCGGTCGTTGTTGACCATGCCGTGATCAAAGTGCAGCCCGTCGGTCAGCATCTGCGCCAGCTGTCGCGCCAGGTTGCTGCCGCCGACCCACAGGATGGCCAGTCCGGCTATCAGCATCAGGATCGAGGTCAGTTCGCGTGAACGCGGGATCTGGCCTTCTTCGCGCGCTTTTTCCACCCGGTGAGGGGTGGGCGCTTCGCTTTTTTCCAGATCGCTGTCTTCAGCCACGGTGGCACCCTGTATGGGGAACAAATAAAATTGCCGCCAGCATGCCAAAAAACGCCCGAATTCATTGATGGAACAGCGGGGAAAAAGGTGGGTTATTTAAAGGATGGCCAAACAGGCATCAGCGTACGCCAGGCGTTGCCGTGCGGCGGCGACGGTCACTGTCTACCGGCAGTACGTGACGCGGCGTGGCAAGACGCTGCGGGCGCGGCGCGATGTCGCGCCCGCAGTCGTTTAGAATCCGAGGCTGTCGAGCAGGTCATCCACCTGATCCTGACTGGCCACCACGCCGGCGGCAGAGGCGTCCAGTTGAGGCCCGTTTAGCAACGCTTCATTGGCGCGTTTGGCGCGCGCTTCCGGTTCAGGGATATTTTCCATCAACACCATCAGCAGCTGCTTTTCAATTTCCTGCACCACATCCATCATGCGTTTGATCACCTGACCGGTCAGATCCTGAAAGTCCTGCGCCATCATGATTTCCAGCAGTTGTGCGTTGGTAAACGCGGTATGCTCCGGCACCCGCTCCAGATACTGGCGGGTATCGGTTACCAACGAACGCGCGTCCGACAGTTCTATCGGGTTGGCAAACCAGTCATCCCAGCGCCCTTTCAGCGTTTTGGCCTGTGACTCCAGCTCTGCCTGGCGCGGCTGAGCCGCCTCTACGCAGTTCAGCGCACGTTCCGCTGCCTGCGCCGTCATGGTAACCACATAATCCAGACGGTCGCGCGCATCCGGGATCGCTTCTGCCGCCTGGGCAATCGCCTGATCGAGTCCCAGTTCGCGCATGCTGTCGCGCAACATACGCGTCAACTGGCCGATGCGCGAGATGATCTCTCCGGCGGTCGCTGCATCGCTGGCAGGCATTGGAATATCTCTCATTGCCCGTTCTCCTTACATGCCCAGTTTTTCAAAGATCTTATTCAGCTTCTCTTCCAGCGTTGCCGCCGTAAAAGGTTTCACCACATAACCACTGGCACCGGCCTGCGCGGCGGCAATGATATTTTCCTTTTTGGCTTCCGCCGTTACCATCAGCACCGGTAACGCCGCCAACTGAGCGTCGGCGCGGATGGTTTGCAACAGCGCCAACCCGTCCATGTTCGGCATGTTCCAGTCGGATACCACAAAATCAAAACCGCCGGCGCGCAGTTTGTTCAACGCATCGGCGCCGTCTTCGGCTTCTTCCACGTTGTTGAAGCCCAGCTCTTTTAATAGATTTCTGACGATGCGACGCATGGTTGAGAAATCGTCCACCACCAAAAATCTGAGATTTGTATCCGCCATTGTGACTCCTAAGGTTGTTACTTTTACATGACGGCAGCCGAACCCCGGCCGCCTAAAATTAAATCCGCAGCGCCTGGCCGCCGGCGATTTGCGCCAGCATGCGCTGGCTGATGCGCTCCAGCTCCACCACCTCGTTGACGCCGCCGCTGGCTATCGCCTCACGCGGCATGCCGAACACCACGCAGCTGGCTTCGCTCTGCGCCAGGGTATAGGCCCCGGCACGGTGCATTTCCAACATCCCCGCGGCGCCGTCGTTGCCCATGCCGGTAAGGATCACCCCCAACGCATTGCGGCCGGCAAACTGTGCGACCGAACGGAACAGCACGTCCACCGACGGACGGTGGCGATTGACCGGCGGGCCGTCTTGCAGCTTCACCTGATAGTTGGCGCCGCTGCGCGCCAGTTCCAGGTGCCGGTCACCTGGCGCAATGTAGGCGTGGCCCGGCAGTACCCGTTCGCCGTCTTCGGCTTCCTTTACCGTGATCTGGCACAGCTTGTTCAGCCGTTCGGCAAACGAACGGGTAAAGCCCGGCGGCATATGTTGGGTAATCAGCAGCGCCGGGCTGGTGGCCGGCAGCGGTTGCAGCACCTGACGGATCGCTTCCGTGCCGCCGGTCGATGCGCCGATGGCGATCAGTTTTTCACTGCTCAACAGCGGCGTATGGCTGAGAATGGCCGGCGTCGGTGCAGTGGAGCGTTGCGGCAACCGCGCTTTGGCGGCGGTGCGGATCTTCTCGGCGATCAGTTCGCTGTAGGCCAGCATTCCTTCGCGAATACCCAACTGCGGTTTGGTGACGAAGTCCACCGCCCCCAGCTCCAGCGCGCGCAAGGTAATTTCCGAGCCCTTGCCGGTCAGCGAGGAGACCATCACCACCGGCATCGGCCGCAAGCGCATCAGTTTCTCGAGGAAATCCAGCCCGTCCATGCGCGGCATTTCAACGTCCAGCGTCAATACCTGCGGGTTGAATTTTTTGATCAGGTCGCGCGCCACCAAGGGGTCAGGCGCGGTCGCCACCATCTCCATATCGGGATGGCTGTTGACAATTTCGGTCATCAGTTGTCGCATCAATGCCGAATCATCTACGCTTAATACGCTGATTTTATTCATTACCTCTCCCTGGTCAGGCCATATACGGTCTGGCCACGCAAGTAGAAATCGCGGCTGATCTGGCTGAAGTTTTCGGAATGACCGGCAAACATCAACCCTCCCGGCTTCAGCAGGGGTACAAACCGCCGCAGGATGCGTTCCTGGGTTGCCTTATCGAAATAGATCATCACGTTGCGACAGAAAATGGCGTCAAACTGCCCCGGCAGCGTCCATTCCGGCGCCAGCAGATTCAGCGGTTGAAAGCTCACCCGCGCCGCCAGTTCCGGTCGTACCCTTACCAGTCCCTGGTGCGGTCCGGTGCCGCGCAGGAAATAGCGCTGCATCTGACCTGGCGTCAGGGTTCGCAAATCTTCCTGCCGGTAGACGCCCGCTTCGGCTTTCTCCAGCACCTGGGTATCAATGTCGCTGGCCCATACCTGGCAACTGGCGGCGCGCTGCCCCAGTGCTTCGCTCAACGTAATGGCGATCGAATAGGGTTCTTCGCCGGTCGATGCGGCAGTGCTCCAGACGCGGTAGCCGTTTGGCCGTGCGCGTGCATGTTCCGCCAAAATCGGGAAGTGATGCGCCTCGCGGAAAAAGGCCGTCAGGTTGGTGGTCAGCGCATTGATGAACGCCTGCCATTCGGCGCTGTTCGGATCGCTTTCCAACAGCGCCAGATAGTCGCCAAAGTCATGCAGCCCCAACAGACGCAGGCGGCGTACCAGGCGGTTGTAGACCATCTCGCGCTTGTGGGCCGCCAGCACGATGCCGGCACGCTGATAGATCAGCTGGCTGATACGGCGAAAATGAACGTCCGACAGCGGCAGTCGCTGCGCCATCTGGAGCAATAATGGGCTTTGCGGAGACGATGATGTCATATCGCCCCACCCGATCGTTTCAGTCTCATGCTTGTTGACAATCTGCGTGTTCCTTTACCTCAACGGCAACGCTTTGCTGATGGCTGTCTGCTACGCTGAAGTTGTCGTCCGCCAGGCGGAAAACCGCAACCGCATCCGCCAGCGTGATCGCCTGCTCCTCCAGCGCGGCGGCGGCTGAAGCGGCCTCCTCCACCAGAGCGGCGTTCTGCTGCGTTACCTGATCCATCTGGGTTACCGCCTGCGTAACCTGCTCAATACCACGGCTTTGCTCATCCGACGCGGAGGCGATTTCGCCCATGATATCGGTCACCCGTGTTACCGAATGCACGATGTCCTGCATCGTCGAGCCGGAGTTTTCAACCAGCGTCGATCCCTGCTTGACCCGACTGACCGATTCATCGATCAGGCTTTTTATTTCTTTTGCCGCCTGTGCGCTACGCTGCGCCAGATTGCGCACCTCGCCGGCCACCACCGCAAAGCCACGCCCCTGCTCGCCGGCGCGCGCCGCCTCCACCGCCGCATTGAGCGCCAGAATATTGGTCTGGAAGGCAATACCGTCGATTACGCTGGTAATGGCGCCAATCTTCTGCGAACTGCTGGCGATATCATGCATGGTGGTCACCACGTCGCTGGCCAGTTCACCGCCCTTGGCGGCGGTGGCGGACGCCTCGCGCGCCAGCTGTGAAGCCTGGCGGGCATTGTCGGCATTCTGTTTTACCGTGGCGGTCAGCTGTTCCATGCTGGCGGCGGTTTGTTCCAGCGAGGCGGCCTGCTGTTCGGTGCGCGACGACAGATCGTTGTTACCCTCCGAAATTTCCTGCAAGCCAATCAGGATCGACTCCGCGCCTTCACGCACCGCCCCCACCGTACCGATAAGCGACTGCTGCATCGTTTGCAGACTGCCAAACAGCAGGCTGATTTCATTGCGTCCATAAACCTGGATCGGCGCGGCCAGATCGCCGCTGGCGATGCGTTCAAAGTGGGCACGCATGATCTCCAGCGGCTGCACCAGCATGCGGCGCAGCCACCACATTGCGCTGCCGGTGACCGCGATCAGCATCAGCACCGCGCCCACCACCAGCCAGATCGCATAGGCGTACGAGCGCTGGTTGGCCTCTCTGGCCTGCTCGATGCTGTCATTAACCCCTTGCAGATATTGCACGAACTCGGCTTCGAACAGGTCCTGGGTCTTTTGCGTCGGCTGATCCATAAAGGCTTGCAGGTTGTTATTCTCAAGGAAACCGATCAGCTCACGCAGCGCGCTGCGTAATTGGTCATAGCTGGCTTGGGTATGTTCAGTCAGTTGCCGCTCCCGATCGCTGACGCGCGGCACCGCCAGAAACTGATTGAAATAGAGATCGGCCTTTTGCAACGAGCTGCGCGCATTGCCCATCAACAGGTTGACCTGCTCTTGCGGCACCTTCAGCGCCGCGCGGGTTCCGGCGCGGTTCAGGGTATTGCGCGCCTGCAACAGGGCAACCCAGCTCAGGCTGAGCGCATCGCGCTGCTGGCTGCCCAGGGTAATGATAGTGAGATTCTGGTTATCGGAACGGAAAGCGCTATACGACAGGCCGGTGCTGATCAACTGCATCACGCAAAAAGTCAGCAGCAACAGGAACAGACTGGTAGAGATACGGATTCGGTTGAACACAGTAAACCTCCTTGCAGCCGGCCGCAGCCAGCACGGAAAAAGGGGCGACCCCGGCTCCACGTCCTTCGTTTGATCAACGAAGCGCAGACAGGGTCACCCAATACCGGTTTTAGAACGTTTCCCAGTTATCTTGCAGATCGCTGGCGTTTGCTTTCTTATGGTTAGTGCCTGGGGGAACGATTTTGCCGGCGACAGGGGTTTTGAACTCCTCCTGTCCGGTTGGCTGTAGACGGAACACCGCCACCGACTGCGTCAACAGGCTGGCCTGTTCTTCCAGTGCCGCAGCGGCGGAGGCGGATTCCTCAACCAGCGAGGCGTTCTGCTGGGTTACGCGGTCCATTTCGGCCACCGCCTGACCGACCTGATCGATGCCACGGCTCTGTTCATCGGACGCCGAGGCGATTTCCCCCATGATATCGGTGACACGCGTTACCGCACTGACAATGTCACCCATGGTTTCACCGGCGCTTTCCACCAGAACCGACCCCATGTCAACGCGGCTGACGGAGTCTTCGATCAGGCCTTTGATTTCTTTCGCCGCCTGCGCGCTGCGCTGCGCCAGGTTACGCACTTCACCGGCCACCACCGCGAAGCCGCGACCCTGTTCACCGGCGCGCGCCGCTTCTACCGCCGCGTTGAGCGCCAGAATATTGGTTTGGAAGGCAATACCGTCAATTACACCGGTAATGTCGGCGATTTTCTGCGAACTTCCGGCAATGTCATGCATGGTTTGCACCACGTTTGCCACCACCTTGCCACCTTTCTGCGCGGTTTCCGACGCGCTCAGCGCCAGTTGGCTGGCCTGACGGGCATTTTCGGCGTTCTGTTTTACCGTGGCGGTCAGCTGTTCCATGCTGGCGGCGGTTTCTTCCAGCGACGCAGCCTGCTGTTCGGTGCGTGACGACAGATCGTTGTTACCGGCGGCAATTTCCGACGCGCCGCTATAGATGGCATCTGCCCCCTGACGCACGCCGCTGACGGTGTCCGCCAATTCGCTCTGCATGTGTTTCAGACTGGCGGCCAGCACGCCCATTTCATTACGGCTGGTGACGTCGATGCTGTGCGTCAAATCACCGGCGGCAATAAACCTGATGTGCTCGATAATGCGATTCAGCGGACGCACCAGAATGTGATGGATGCCGCTCCACACCAGAACGATCGCCGCCAGCACCACCAGCAACACCACCGCCAGGGTCCAACTGGCCGAGGTAAAGGAACGGTTGCTGTCTTCTACCGCGCTTTGATACAGCGTGTCGTTCTGCGTGAGGTAGGTTTTATAGACCTGCTCGAAACCGTCCTGATAGCGCTGCGTCGGCTGGTCAAAGAAGGCGTTGATTTTGCCCTGCTCCAACAGTTGGATCAGTTCCGCCAACGCGCCGTGCAGGATCGCGTACTGCTGTTTGAGCTGCTCGGCGGATTGCGCATCCTGTCGCGCGTCGCGCGGGATTTTTTCATACGCGGCGTAGCGCTGCTCCGCCACCGCCAGAGCACCTTTGGCGAAGGTCAGCAGTTCTGTTACCGTCGAGCCGCTGCCGATCTTGTTGGCATCCATCATGTAGCGAATACCCGCGCGGTTCAGGGTATTACGGGTCTGCAGCAGCGAAACCCAGCTACCATTCAGCTCCGACTGCTGCTGACGAATGGTCTGCAGCACGGTAAAGTTTTCCTTGTCACTCTTGAGCGAGGAAAAAAAGAGCCCGCCTGAAATCAGTTGCAAGGCGCCAAATAACACCAACACCAGCAGCAGGCTGGTGACCACCTTCATACGATTAAACATGTTTTCCCTTCTTGTAAGCCCGCACGGACAGGCTCTGAGTTCGTTGACTGTCAACGTTATCGGCGCAACGGAAGAGAACTTTATGGTTGGCGGCAACTATTTTGGCGGCAGCGGGCCGGAAATGACGGGCGCACAGCACTGCGCCCGTGAGGGAGAGTCAGAGGTTTTTCGCCACGCTGTCCACCAGAGACATCTCTTCGCTGCTGAGCAGTTTTTCGATGTCGACCAGGATCAGCATGCGTTCACCCAACGACCCCAGACCGGTGAGATATTCGGTCGCCAGCGTAACGGCGAATTCCGGTGCCGGGCGAATCTGGTCTGCGGTCAGCGACAGCACGTCAGACACGCCATCCACTACAATGCCCACCACCCGCTGACCAAAGTTGAGCACGATGACCACGGTGTTTTCGTCGTAGCTGACGCCCTGCTGCGCGAACTTTACCCGCAGATCGATAATCGGCACGATCACGCCGCGCAGATTGGTTACGCCCTTGATAAACGCCGGTGTGTTGGCGATGCGCGTCACCTGATCGTAACCACGGATTTCCTGCACTTTGAGAATATCGATGCCATATTCTTCATTGCCGAGCGTAAAGATCAGAAATTCCTGTCCTACCGTTTCGCCAGCCAGTTTGCTGACGGTTGCCAATCCTGCCATGTTGTATGCCTCTAATTCAGTCAATCAATCGTTAAGCAGCGGTGTCCGCCAACAGCTTTTCGCGGTTAAGGGTCTGCAGCGCCGATACGTCGACAATCAGCGCCACGCTGCCGTCGCCCAAAATGGTGGCGGCGGAAATGCCCGGCACTTTGCGGTAATTGCTTTCCAGGTTTTTCACCACCACCTGATGCTGGCCGATCAACTGATCCACCAATAGCGCATAACGGCGTCCCGCGCTTTGCAAGATCACCACGATGCCCTGAGTGGCTTCGGTTTTCGCCCCGGCCACGTCAAACACCCGATACAGTTCCACCAGCGGCAGGTACTCGCCGCGCACCTGCAATACCCGCTCGCCGCCGGCCATCGGGTGCAGATCCTCGGCCTGCGGCTGCAACGATTCCATCACCGCGTTCAGCGGCAAAATAAACACTTCGTCGTTCACCTTGACCGACATGCCGTCAAGGATCGCCAGCGTCAGCGGCAACAGAATGCGGATCGCCGTGCCCTTGCCCGCTTGTGAATGAATTTCAACGTGGCCACCCATTTCCTGAATGTTTCGCTTCACCACGTCCATACCGACGCCGCGACCTGAGACGTCGGTAACCTGTTCGGCAGTAGAAAAACCGGGCGCGAAGATCAGCATGCCGACCTCTTCGTCGCTCATGTTGTCGTTGACCAGCAGCCCCTGTGATGCGGCCTTGGCCAGAATCTTCTGCCGATTGAGGCCGGCACCGTCATCGGTCACTTCGATACAGATGTTGCCGCCCTGATGTTCCGCCGACAGCACCAGATTACCGACCGCCGACTTGCCCGCCGCCTCGCGCGTTGCCGGATCCTCAATGCCATGGTCCAGACTGTTACGCACCAGGTGAGTCAACGGATCGATAATCCGCTCGATCAGGCTTTTATCCAGTTCGGTAGAGCTGCCCTGCAGGGTCAGTTCCACCTGTTTATCCAGCTTGCCGGCCAGATCGCGCACCAGGCGCGGGAAACGGCTGAACACATATTCCATCGGCATCATGCGGATCGACATCACCGACTCCTGCAAGTCACGCGCATTGCGTTCCAACTGGCTCATGCTGTTTAGCAGATCGCCATGGGCAACCGGATCCAGAGTGTCGGAGCGTTGCGCCAGCATTGACTGGGTGATCACCAGCTCACCGACCAGGTTGATCAGTTGATCGACCTTTTCGACCGCCACGCGGATACTGGTGGACTCACTGGCTTTGGCCCGCGCTTTTGGCGCTTCGACGACGGCCGGGGCGCTCGGTTTTATCAGCGGCGCCGGTTCTGGCGCGGCATTCGGCGCCGGTGGTCGCTCGGTAGCTGCCGGGTTAAAGGCAATCTGCTCCGGTTCCAGCACGAAGCACAGCACGGCGCTGATGTCATCTGCGCTGGCGGAAGTCAACAGCGTGACCGCCAGGCTGTTCTCACCCGGCTGCGAGTGTTTCACCTCCCCCAGATTGCCAAGCTCTTCCAGCATTAGCGGTATTTCGTTTGGCTTCAGGCCGCTCAAGACGATGCGCAGGCCGCCCTCAACGGCCGCAGGCGCCGCTGCCGCCAGCGCTTCGCCAACCGATGCCGTGGTGGGCACCTGTTGCTGCGCGTCTAACGCCAGCTGCCGCAGCGCCTGGCAAATGTATTCAAAGCTGTCGGTGTCAGGTTGTTGCGACGTTTTATAGGCGTCCAGTTGCTCCTGCATAATGTCTTTGGTTTCCAGAAACAGGTTGATAATGTCGGTGCTCAGGTCCATTTCCTGACGCCGCGCGCTGTCCAGCAGGTTCTCCAGCAGATGCGTGGTTTCCTGCAATACCGCAAAGCCGAAGGTCGCCGCCCCGCCCTTGATCGAATGCGCAGCGCGGAAAATGGCGTTCAACGGTTCGATGTCCGGCGCAAGCGGATCCAGCTCCAGCAGATGTTGCTCCATATCGGCCAGCAGCTCGTCTGCCTCATCAAAAAAAGTCTGATAAAACGCGCTAATATCCATGCTCACGGGGGTTACCTCTGCGGTGAGTCGCTGTTAGTCGAAGGCATCGCTGCCGGCGCGGCAGGAATGGCGGCGGTTGGCGCAACCGTTGCGGCCGGGGCGACGCTGGCCGGCGCGATGACAGCCGGTTTCAGCTGTTTCAGCGCTTCCGGGGCGCCAATGTCGGTGGCGTTGCTTTCCGCATTTTCATGTTCAATGCCCTGCTGGGTTTGCTTGTTCAAAACCAGGATGGTAATGCGACGATTAATCGCGTCATCCGCGCCGTGCTGTTTCAAACTCATGGTCGCAGCCATGCCTACCACGCGCAGCACCTTGCCCTCCGACAGCCCGCCGGCAATCAGCTCACGCCGTGACGCATTGGCGCGGTCCGCCGACAGTTCCCAGTTGCTGTAATAGCGTTCGCCGGTGGCATAGGGCAGATCGTCGGTATGACCGGACAGGCTGATTTTGTTCGGCAAGTCGTTGAGGATCGGCGCTATCGCCCGCAGAATGTCACGCATGTAACTTTCCACCTGCGCACTGCCGGTGGTAAACATTGGCCGATTCTGGCTATCTATAATCTGAATGCGCAGCCCTTCATCCATCATGTTGATCAGTAAATGCGGGCGCAGCGCCTTGAGACGCGGATCCGATTCAATCAGCTCATCGAGACGTTCGCGCAGCTTGTTGAGACGCAGTTCTTCGGCCTGTTTTTCCGGCGAGTCGAGCTGTTTTCTCACCACCCCCTCCAACTGCGTCGGGTCGTCGCCGCCGCCGGGGATCGGGCTACTTTCAGAGCTGCTTTTATTGCCGGTGGTCAATGCAACCTTGAGCGGGGTGCGAAAATATTCGGCGATCTGCGTCAACTCCTGCGGGCTGGCTATCGCCAGCAACCACATCACCAGAAAAAAGGCCATCATCGCCGTCATAAAATCGGCATAGGCGATTTTCCACGATCCGCCGTGATGAGCCACCTGATGCGCCTTGCGTTTACGCACCAAAATGACCGGGTGATTCTGCTTCATGCCTGCTCTTCTTCCACGGCCGTTTGCGCCGGCGCTTTCACCCGGCGAACATGCTCTTCCAGTTCGACAAAGGAAGGCCGCTCGGTGGTATAAAGCGTTTTACGGCCAAATTCGACGGCGATTTGCGGCGCATAACCGTTCAGGCTGGACAGCAGAGTAACCTTGATGCACTGCATCATCTTGACGTTTTCCGCGCTCTTTTGCCGCAGCAGCGTCGCCAACGGCGAAATAAACCCGTAGGCCAGCAGAATCCCCAGGAACGTGCCCACCATCGCATTGGCGATCAGCGCGCCCAGTTCCGCCGCCGGTCGGTCGGCGGAAGCCAGCGCATGCACCACGCCCATCACCGCGGCCACAATGCCAAACGCCGGCAATGAATCGCCGACCATCGCCAGACTGCCTGCCGGCACCTCACTTTCCTGTTCGAAAGTTTCGATCTCTTCATCCATCAGCGCTTCGATTTCGAATGCGTTCATGTTGCCGCTCACCATCAGCCGTAAGTAGTCGGTAATAAATTCCACCAGATGGTTATCGGCAAGAATGCGCGGATAATTAGAAAAAATTTCACTTTCCTGCGGGTTATCGATATCGAACTCCAACGACAGCATGCCCTGCTGACGCGATTTGGCCAGCAAACGGAACAGCAAGGCCATCAGATCCATATACAATTCTTTGCTGTATTTGGAGCGACGCATCAGTTTTGGCAAGGCACGCAGCGTGGACTTGATGGCTTTGCCGTTATTGCCGACGATGAACGCCCCAACGCCGGCACCGCCGATAATCAGAAATTCAGCCGGCTGATAAAGCGCCCCAAGGTGGCCGCCGACGATCATATAGCCGCCAAATACCGCACCCAATACCACCAGATAACCCAAAATAACTAACACACGCATTCCTTAAATTGACAATGTGGATGGAAGGTGGGGTAAACGCACGACGCAAGCGTAACGGCGCAGCAGGCTGCGCCTCGGTGGATCGGTTGGCCGATCCCTACGATTGAAGAGCGTTGTTGTTGCTGTCAGCCAGGACTGCGCCTGGCCTAGATCGCGCGTTTAACCTGTTCGTCCAGCTGTTGTGGAGTACTATCGGCCGGTTGCGGCAAAAGTTTACGTCTTTTTACTGCGCGGGATGGGGGCTGGCACAAACTGCAGACAAAACTGTTCAGCGGTTGATGCGCATGGGTGATAAACGTACCGCCGCAGCAACTGCAGGCAGACAGTTGCAGCATGCCGCTGTCGACAAAGCGAACCAGCGTCCAGGCACGGGTCAGCGCCAGCAGCGGCGCTTCGCCCGGCTGTTCCGGGCACTGTTCCAGATACAGCCGATACGCCTTGATCACCGCCTCGACGCCGGTGCACTGGCCGCTTTTCAGCAAAAACAGATAGGCGTTGTAAAACATGGAGGAATGAATGTTTTGTTCCCACGTCATAAACCAGTCGGTGGAAAACGGCAGCATGCCTTTTGGTGGCGGACTGCCACGCAACTCCTTGTAAAGTTTGATCAAACGCCCGCGACTGAGCTGCGTTTCGCTTTCCAGCATTTGCAAACGCGCACCCAGGGTGATCAGCTCCATGGCAAGCTGTATGTCTTTGGCTTCCTGAACAATACTTTTCTCTACCATTATCAGGCTCTTTTCTTCGTCGCGCTTGCGTCTTTGCCGGACAGCTCTTGCAGTAAATGGCTTGATAACAAAATCCCGGTGTGGATTTGTTGCAGGTCGTCCACGCGCGACTCTTTGGTGAGGTGCGCGATGGTATTGTGATCGTTGAAACGGAAGTGGCAAACCAGTTGATTGGTTTCCGCCAGTTTGACCATTTGCGGTAAGGTCAGCTGCGACAGAGCATCCGCCATGGTCTCGTCGATCCCCAGGCGGAACATTGCCGATGCTTTTTCGTCATTAATCAAACGCTGTGCTAAAAGTAAATATGACAGGTTGATGTCATAAATATGCTTAAGTAATTCAGACGTACCCATATTCCCCATCCCGACAGACTATGTTTAAAAACATACGCTGGGTGATAAATTTATCGCCCGTGACCTGGGAGTGTTCCCAAAGTTGGCAAATGAATCCCTGATTGCCGGCCAAGAAACTCTTTGCCGTTTTAACTTATTCGGACCGTCATTCAGTAATTGATACGTACATAAGCAACGTGTACGGATGTACAGCATTGTGCTTCGATAGTGTTTATTCACCATGAAACTATTTTTACAAAATTAATAAGATTATTCCTAAAGCAGCGCAACTCTACCCCCGAACCATTAGCACATACAATGTAACTAGCAGGCAATTTTAAATACAATGTGACACTGATCACAAAAATAAAAAATATTTAAGCCAAATATCAGCAATATTGCGTGATTTTTACGCTGAATTACGTCTAAAAATTGGCCACAGGTAAAAAAACGTCTTAAAAACAACGTTTATAAGCCCAAAAATTATCGTTTTTAGATCAATTCGAACAAAAGCATTACCAAACCAAAATCACAGAACAAAAATCTGCGAATATCGCACAATGACAGGATAAATAACCAGTTAGCTAACAATAATATCGCAATTAAGAAAAATAACACACAGAAACTATAAGCATTTGAAATATTCGGACAGCGGCAGAAATGGCTGGAAGCTGTGTTTTAAATTTCATCGCAGGGCGTTATCCGGTTAACCAGGTAGCGATTAGGTCACCAACAAGAAAACAGAGGTAACGAGTTGTGTCAGCGCAAAAAAACGCAAGTTGGTTATTTGCGGATAAAAAGTCGGCTAAAACGGATTATCGGCAAATTTATTTAGAACTTTAATTTTTGTCAGCACTTTTTGTTTACCGGCGGCAGTGAGAATATTTATGGGTAAAATTCCGATACCGTTGCTCATTTGTTCGTCAAATAAAACACAGTTTCGCTTTGCTTATACTTTGGCGTAAATCAGCCCGCTCTCACCCTGGCTAATTGCGGTTAATCGCCAACGACCGGCGGTGACAGCGAACGGCGTAACATTCACCTAATGTCAGCACCATCGGTGATAATCTCCGCATCAACTGCCTCAACGTCGCTATTGCACCGAGTACCATTGCCGCGATGAGCGGCTCGCTTTCGACATCGGACTTTCCCGAATTTGGTGGCAGACGGCGGGAGTAGCATTGCTGATAACGCACTTGCAGATTATTATTTTCAGGTTAGTCGCAGGGGCAGAGCCTATTTTCACTCCAGCGCGGCACTTTTTTAAATACCGTTCTTACGTCGTCATCACCTGGCGAACAGCGCGACGGCTGCGCCAGAGGTGATGTTTTTATTTGGCCCTTCCCTTAATAGGCTATATTTCACTCATGACCAATACCGCTGATTATCTCATGACCTTCCGCAAGTGCTCGACGCTGGACAGCCTGGAAAAAGTCTATGATAAACTTAACTATTCTATTAATAACGATCTGGAAATGAGCAACATGTACCGCGCTGCCGACCACCGTCGCGCTGAATTGGTTGCTGGCAAATTGTTCGATTTGGGGAAAGTGCCAAAAACGCTGTGGGCACAAGTGCTCTAATAGAGACGATTACGCGCGAAAATAACGTTAACCTTACTGGCTATATCTGCCTTGTTGCGGGAAATTATTGCCGCGCGTGATGCAACACACATTTATTCGTACCGCCACGTTCTACCCTTTTGACAGGATAAACGGAATGGAGGTGATACATGACCTATCACAACGTCCTGGTCGCGGTCGCCGTTGCCGCCGACAGTCATCGTTTGGTGGAAAAAGCCGTTGCTATCGTTCGCCCCTACCACGGAAAAATCACGCTGCTGAGCATGATCGCCAACCCGGAAATCTACAACAGTTTTGCCGGTCCGATGCTGGGCGATTTGCGCAGCCTGATGGAAGAGGAAACGCAGCTGTTTATGGAAACGCTGCGCAATCAAGCCGATTACCCGATTGCCGACACCTTGATTTTACAAGGCGAGCTCGGCGATAGCCTGCAGTACGCCAGCCAACGGCACCCTTTTGACCTGGTGATTTGCGGTAACCACAGCGACAGCATAATGAACAAAATCGCCTGTTCTGCGGCGCGCTTTGTCGATACCAGCCAGATAGACGTCCTGATCGTTCCGCTGTAACCGACGCCATGACGTTTGAGCATCTTACGCGCCCTATTGAACGGCGGTATTGACTAGACTGAGAGTTACACATCCTCAGTCCAGGAGCATCAGATGTCTCAACAGTCCCAGCATAACCGCCGTATCGTTTTGGCTTCTCGTCCCCACGGCGAACCCACCCCCGACAACCTGCGGCTGGAAACGGTAGAGATACCGCAACCGGCAGAGGGACAGGTTTTGCTGCGCACGGTATACCTGTCGCTCGATCCCTATATGCGCGGCCGCATGAGCGACGCCCCATCCTATGCATCGCCTGTCGAGGTTGGCGAAGTGATGGTAGCCGGCGCAGTGTCGCGCGTGGTGAGTTCCAAACATGCCGACTTTGCCGTCGGCGACTGGGTACTGGGCGCCACCGGTTGGCAAGATTATGCCCTGACCGACGGCAAGGACGTGCGCAACCTTGGCGCTCGGTTATCCCACCCTTCGCGCATGCTGGGCGTATTGGGCATGCCGGGTTTTACCGCCTATATGGGGCTGCTGGATATCGGTCAGCCTCAAACGGGGGAAACCGTGGTCGTTGCCGCAGCCAGCGGCGCGGTAGGCTCGGTTGTCGGTCAGGTGGCGAAGCTGAAAGGCTGCCGCGTGGTTGGCATTGCCGGCGGAGCAGAAAAGTGCCGCTACGTACGTGAAGAATTAGGATTTGATGACTGTATCGACCACCGTGCCGACGACTTCGCCGATCGGTTGGCGAAAGCTTGCCACCAGGGCATTGACGTTTATTACGAAAACGTCGGCGGCGCGGTTTTTGACGCCGTGATGCCGCTACTGAACGCCAAGGCGCGCATTCCGGTCTGCGGGATTATCGCGCAGTACAACGCTACCGGCCTGCCGGATGGACCGGACCGGCTCCCCATGCTGCAAGCGCTGATCCTGCGTAAACGGATCCGCATGCAGGGTTTTATCATCTTCGACGACTACGCCCCACGCTATGGTGAATTCCTGCAACAGATGGCTCCCTGGGTCGAACAGGGCAAAATCAAATTCCGTGAAGATATCGTCGACGGGCTGGAAAATGCGCCGCAAGCCTTTATTGGCTTATTAAAAGGTAAAAACTTCGGCAAGTTGGTGATCCGCGTAGCGCAAGAGTAATCGCCCCTCCTTACCCTCACAGGGCGCAGCCTGCTGCGTCCTGTCCCTGCCTCTCGCCGCTTTGCGTGCCCCGGCCCCGGTTGATAAAAGATACCGCTCGGATTTCGCCTCAAATCCATTAACAATAATGATCGTTACATTCAGCTTCGAGCCGGCATGCGGCGTACGCAATTTCCGCCATCCCCGTCCGGTCAGTGTCACAAAAAATCAGCACTCCAATAAGAATCCTCCTAATTCATATTCATATAATTCATCTATATGTTTTCATTCACACAATGAATGGTAAGGACAAAAAAAAGCCAGCCACTTAATTTTCGTTAAAAAATAGTTTTTATTTAAGTAGCTTAGCCGATGTTCATCATTCATATGAATTGGTATTACCATTTTCATTTACCATACACATAGTTATTAAGTGGATATTTAACTCACTGTTTATATTGCTTAAAAAAATAAAATTACTTACCTTAGCCATAACATAACGAAAAAGTGACGCAGGTTTTGCAATTGCGGACGGCTATTGTAGACTGCTGCCAAACCTCTACATGTGTAAACTTTGTTAAATATTTAGTCAGCCACTGTCTGTTTTTATGTCAGATACGCCCTCGGGATCGTGCGTCAATCTCGTGCGGTAGCCATGGCTAAAACCAAGAGATAGTATGAAATGCCTTAACATTGTTGCCTGCAGAGGGTGTGATCATAGCGCGGCAGCCATTGCCTCTGATGTCACGGAATATCACGACAGCCTACCGGTAATCGTCACCAAACAGTTAAGCTGGCGTAATGACACTGACACACAACTTTGCTGAGACAACAACGCATCCCCACCAGCGTCACTGCTGAGCGGATTGATCCCGGGTTCGGCGGGAGGCCGCAGGCGTGATAATGCGGTTCCCCACTATTCGGTAGTGGTTTTTTGCAATTTTTCGCCGTTTTGGTTTCATTTCGGGAAGGTGCCCTCACCGCCCTTTACCGGCAGCCTCGCCGCCGGTCGTATTCATCTGCTGTGACGTAGCCTGATATCTATTAAAGCGAAAAACGGGATTGTTTTTGAGCGGTACAGCGTGTCTGTTCGCGGGTATCCACAGGAAGCCTTACACACACAATGAAAGTCGTAAAACCGTTGCGCCTGAACGTGCGCCCACGTCCTGCCGGTCGGCAAGGACCTTACCCTCTGAGATTCTCTGTTTTGGCTCCGACCACTACGGAGGTTGCCCCGCGCCTGCACTCCGCGCTCGCGCAGTGTCATTACGCCGCCGATGGCATACATACCCCCACCTTTGCCACTCTATGCACGGAACGCGTCGTCCAGCATCACCCGTTACCCCAGCGTCAACACGCCAATCCCCCCCACACGACGAAAACCCACCGCAATATGCCAGCAAATGTCGTTGGCGACCGCCGTTGGCGGCGTGCGCTGCCAGCACCTGCGGTTTGCCCAGCCCTGATGTCTTTGCACTGGTGTCCTACCGGCGGCTGTTTACGCGCCAACGACACCAGTCCAAAGGCATTGACTCACGGCAACGCCGATCGCCAGCCAGATAAACAACCACTGCGCTTTCGTCCGCCAGGTGCGCCGCACTGATGTGCCTACAAGCGTCAGCGGCAAGCCCTCGACACACAGCGATTTTTGTCAAAAACAAAACAGATAGAGGATAAGGACATTGTGAAAACCCGGATTACGATGACACTGCTTTCCGCCCTGGTATTGGCCGGCTGTTCCACCCCACCGCCACCACCACCGGTGATCAACAATGACACTCTGGTCACCAGCGAAGTCAACGGCGTGCAGCTGCAACACCGTGTAGCCGTCAGCGCGCCAAAACAGTTCACGCCAATCAATGAGGAATACCGCAGCCTGTACGGTGCCAGCGTCATGAGCCAACCGGGTTATAACGGTGAAATCGTCAGCCAGCTCGATAACGCAGCGCCGTTTTATGTGCTGGGCGCGGTGGAAGGTGACTGGCTGGCCATTTCCGCCATCCGCGGCGGCAATCTGATCGGCTACATCCAGCGCAATGCCGGCGTGCCCGAGAAAAAGTACAAATCTACGTTGCGTAAGGATTTGCCGCGCCGCGCTCGCGCCGCCAAACAGGATTGCGTCAAGGTCGGCGGCGATAGCAAGGCCTGCAAGGATGCCAACTCGGCCACCTGGATTATCCAGTAACCCGCCGCCGAGCCTAGAGAACCCGAATGATGAAACCACTCAACGCCCCACACCGCTGGGGCCTGGCGCTGTTGATGCTGTGTACCCTGGCACTTGGCGGTTGCATGTCATCCGCCAAAAGCGTGCCTTCACGCTACAACCTGGCATTTGATGCGGATCGGCAGGTCAATACCGCCGCAGGGCAGCGCCCGGCGCCGATCAAGGTACGGGTGCTGCTGCTACGCTCCAGCGCAGAATTTATGGATGCCGACTTCTTCAGCCTGCAAAACGATGCCAAAGGCGTGCTCGGCAACAGCCTGCTGGACAGCGATCAGTTCTTCCTGACGCCGGGCCAGATCGGCAAAAAGCTCGCGGGCCAGGCAACGCTGGACGCACGTTACATCGGCATCATCGCCGAATATCAAAGTCTGGATGGCAAGGCGTGGCGCATTACCCTGCCGCTGCCGGAGCCGACCGAAACCAATTTCTACAAAGTATGGCAATTCTCGCCGGATGAGCTGGAAGCGCACATCGTCGCCGGAATCAACGGCCTGCGCACCGTCAACGACGAAGACTGACAATTCGCTTTGCTGAGGCGAAGCTCCATTAGGTGTGATGATGAAAAATGCTCATAAAGTGGTCTGGACCGAGGGAATGTTTTTGCGTCCCCATCATTTCCAGCAGGCGGAAAATTACCTCGAAAGTTACATGCGTAACTGGGGACAGGCGCTTAACGGCTGTTTCTGGGGTTTTCTGACGCTGGAACTGGATCAGTCATTGCTGCGTCAGGGCAAGATCGCGCTGACCGCCGCCAGCGGCATCATGCCGGACGGCACCCCGTTCCGCTTCAACGGCGCCGACCAGGCGCCAGCACCGCTGGCGATTGCCGAAAACAACACCGGCGAAAACGTGGTGCTGGCCTTGCCAACCTACCGCGCCGGGCGCGAGGACGTCATCTTCCAGGAAAAATCGGACGCGCTGGCGCGTTATCTGGCGTATGAAACCGACGTCGACGATCTGAACGCGGTATCGGTCGGCAGCGCAGCATTGCAGTTTGGCAAATTACGTCTGCGGCTGATGCTGGAAAGCGAACTCAATGCCGAATGGACCGCCATGACGATCGGCAACGTGGTGGAAAAACGTGGCGACAACAGTCTGCGTCTGGCGCCTGAGCTGATCCCGCCAATGTTGAACTGCCAGGGCAGTCCGGTACTGAAAACCTTTATCAATGACGTGCAGGGGCTGTTACAGCAGCGTAGCCAGCAGATGAGTCAGCGACTGTTACAGCCGGGCCGCGGCGGCAGTTCGGAAATGGTCGATTTTATGCTGTTGCAGCTGATCAACCGCCATCTTGGCCAGGTGAGCCACGCCTGGCACCTGGATCACCTGCATCCTGAACGCCTGTTCGCCGAATGGCTGCAGTTCGCCACCGAGCTGGCCAGTTTTTCTGCGCAGCGCACGCCGGAGTCGCGTCTGCCGGTGTACGACCACGACAATCTGGCGCTGTGCTTCGGCAAGTTACTGCTGTTGCTGCGTCAGGGTCTGTCGGTGGTACTGGAGGACAACGCCATTCAATTGACGCTGGTGGAGCGCTCGCACGGGCTGAACGTCGCCACGGTGCAGGACGCAAAAATGATGCGCGACTTCGGCTTTGTGCTGGCAGTGCGTGCCGATGTGGCCGCAGAAGTGCTGCTGACCCACTTCCCGGCGCAGATGAAAATCGCGCCGGTGACGCGCATCCGCGATCTGGTGCAACTGCAACTGCCGGGCATTGGTCTGCGCACCATGCCGTCCGCGCCGCGCCAAATCCCCTATCATGCCGGTTATACCTATTTCGAACTGGAGAAAGGCGGCGAGCTGTGGAAGCAGATGGAGAAATCCAGCGCCTTTGCTCTGCACCTGGCCGGGGAGTTCCCCGGTCTGGATATGGAATTCTGGGCCATTCGCAGCCATACGGATCGGTAACTTATGACAGACAACATCCAGGCCGCGCAGTGGGACAACCCGTTGGTGGCCGCCGCCAACCCGCTGCTCAACGCGATTTCGCAGATCCGCCAGTCGGCCACCCACGCCAATCCGGCCCAGCTGCGCCAGCAGTTGATCGACGAGGTGCGCCGTTTCGAAGTGCGCGGGCAACGCGCCAATCTGCCGTATGAAGTGATCATTGGCGCGCGTTACTGCTTGTGCACCGCGCTGGATGAGGCGGCAGCTCTGACGCCTTGGGGCAGCAACAGCGTCTGGTCCGGCAGCGGACTGCTGGTGACATTCCATAACGAAACCTGGGGCGGCGAGAAATTCTTCCAACTGCTGGCCAAACTGTCGCAAAGCCCGCGTGAGCATATCAACCTGCTGGAGCTGGTCAATTATTGCCTGCTGCTCGGCTTTGAAGGCCGCTACCGGGTAATGGAAAACGGCCGTTCGCAGTTGGAAACCATGAAGCAGCGCCTGCTGCAACTGATCCGCTCGGTACGCGGCGGCTATGCCCCGCCGCTGTCGCCCAACGCGGTGGATCTGCCGGTACAGCAAAAACGGTGGCGACCGTTGGTGCCGCTGTGGGCCTGCGCCGCATTGACCGGTTTTCTGGCTTCGCTGTTGTTCATTATCCTCAACTGGCGGCTGGGTGATGGCACCGCCCCGGTGCTGGCATCGATTTATCAGACCAATCTGCCGCAGGTGACGATCGGCAATCCGGCGCCGGCCGCGCCGGCGATGCTGAATCTGAAAACCTTCCTGCGTAAGGAAATTGCCGAAGGGCTGGTGGTGGTGCGGGACGAAGCGCAGCAAAGCGTGGTGATCCTCAAGGGCGACGGACTGTTCGACTCCGCCGCGACCACGGTTCGCCCGGCTTATATCCCGGTGATCGACCGCATCGCCAAGGCGATGAACGGCGTCAGCGGTAAAATCCTGGTTACCGGCTACAGCGACAACCTGCCGATCCGCAGCGCCCGCTTCCCATCCAACTGGGAACTGTCGCTGGCGCGGGCCGAAGCGGTCAGCGAACGCCTGCAAAAACAGCTTGATAACCCGCAGCGGGTAAAAGCGGAAGGCCGTGGCGACAGCAACCCGGTGGCACCGAACGATAGCAAAGAGAACCGTGCATTGAACCGCCGGGTTGAAATTACGCTGTTGGTTGCGCCTGAAAATACCCAGGCGGAAATCAACGGATTGCAGCAAGGAAACGGAAAGTAATGCTTAGCACGTTATTCTCCATCATCACCAGCCGCCTGCTTTGGGGCTTCTTCGGCATCACCGCGCTGGCTTTCGTCATCTGGACCATCGGTCCGTTGGTGGCCATCGGTGATTACCGGCCGCTGGAACCGGAACTGAATCGCCTGATCGCCATCGGCGTCATCTATGGAATTTGGCTACTGTGCCGCATCATCCCACGCCTCTACAGCGCCTGGCTTAACCGTAAACTGCTGAGCAATCTGCGGGCGGCAGAGGAAACGCCGGCCGCCGACGCCAAGTCCGAGCCGCAGCAGGATCAGGTGCTGGCGCAGCGGTTTGACGAAGCCACCCAATTGCTGAAAAAAGCGCGCTTTGCGCCGGGCCAGGGCGACAAACACCGCTGGATGACCCGCTTTAGCCGCCAATATCTCTACCAGTTGCCGTGGTACGTCATTATCGGCGCGCCAGGCGCGGGTAAAACCACCGCCCTGGTCAATTCCGGGCTGCACTTCCCGCTGGCCGATCGCTTCGGCAAGTCGGCGCTGCGCGGCGTCGGCGGCACGCGCAATTGCGACTGGTGGTTTACCAACGACGCGGTGCTGCTGGATACCGCCGGCCGCTACACCACGCAGGAAAGCCAGCGTGAAGAAGACGCTGGCGAATGGAAAAGCTTTGTCGGCCTGCTGAAGAAATACCGCACCCGTCAGCCAATCAACGGCGTGGTGGTGACGGTCAGCGTTGCCGACCTGCTGAGCGAAAGCGCCGACGCACGCGCCGCACAGGCCAGCGCGCTGCGCAAGCGCCTGATCGAGCTGCACGAGCAGTTGGGCATCCATTTCCCGGTTTACGTGATGGTCACCAAAACCGACCTGCTGAACGGCTTTATGGCCTATTTCAGCGGTTTCGACAAAGCGCAGCGTGACCAGATCTGGGGCTTTACCTTCCCGTACGAAAAATCGCGCCAGCCGGACTTTTCGCTTGGCGATGCTTTTGAACAGCAATATGACCTGTTGCAGCAGCGGCTGGATGCCGGGTTGCCGGATACCCTGCTGGTGGAACACGATGCCCGCCAGCGCGCCGAAAGTTACCTGTTCCCTCAGGAGTTCGCGGCGCTGCGCCCGCTATTGGCCCAGTACCTCGACGCGGTGTTTGCCACCTCCAGCTTTGAAACCCGCTTTACGCCACGCGGAATCTATTTCACCAGCGGTACCCAGGAGGGCCTGCCGTTCGACCGCGTGATGGGCGAACTGAACCGCTACCTGCAACTGCCTGCGGCCAACGGCGGCAACAATGCCAGTTCCAGCTGGGATGGCGTCAGCAACGAAACCCCCATTCCGGCGGGCAAAGGCCAGAGCTTCTTCCTGAAGGAGGTGCTGGAAACGGTGATCTTCCAGGAGTCCGGGCTGGCCGGCAGCAACCGCTGGTGGGAATACCGCAACCGCGCCCTGCACTGGGCCGGTTACATCGCGCTGGCGCTGATTTTGCTGGTATTGGGCATTTTCTGGTTCACCAGCTACGGCAACAACAAGGCGTATCTGCAAGAGGTCGCCGCCAAGGTACCGTCGGTGGAACGACAGGGACAGGGACTAACCCAGCTGGACTCCGGCGATATGCTGGCGCTGCTGCCGTTTCTCAATAGCGTGTTGCATCTGCCGGAAAGCCGCAGTTTCTCGCTGGAGGATCCGCCGTTTACCTATCGCATGGGGCTGTACCGCGGCGATCAGGTCAGCGACGCCAGCAACGCGCTGTACCAGAAAACGCTGAAGGAACTGCTGCTGCCGCAGGTTGCCCAGCAGATTGCCACCACGCTGCGCAACGACAATCACGGCGATGCCGATTTCAGCTACGAGGCGTTGAAAGCTTATCAAATGCTGTATCTCCCCAAGCAGTACGACGGCAAGTTCCTGCGCGCCTGGGTGATGCTCAATCTGCAACGTAACCTGCCACAAGGCAGTACGCAAAAGCAGCTACAGCAAATTGAATGGCATCTGAGCCAGTTGCTGGATACGCAGATTCAGTCTTCGCCGTATGCCAAAGACGACGCGCTGATCGAACAGGCGCAGGCGGCGATTAACCGCGCACCGCTGTCGCAACGGGTTTACGGTCGACTCAAGCGCCTGCTGTTGAAGCAGACCGAGATCAAGCCGGTCGGGCTGGTGGATCTGGCCGGGCCGCAAACCGAACTGGCCTTTTCGCGCAAGAGCGGCAAGCCGGTTACCGACGGCGTGCCGGGTCTGTTTACGCCGAAGGGGTATTGGCAGGCATTCGACAGCAATATCGATCGCGTCACCGATACCCTGCGTCAGGAAGACGTTTGGGTGTTGAACACCAAAACCCCCGAGCAGAAAAGCGCCGACCTGACCAAAACCGTTCGCCAGCTGTATATGCAGGATTTTATTGCCGCATGGGATGAACTGCTCGGCGATATCCAACTGGCCAATATCAGCAACCTTGGCCAACGCATCAGTAGCGCGCGTCTGCTCTCCGGCACCCCGTCGCCGATGCGCAATCTGCTGGTCAACGTCAGTAAAAACGTCACGCTGCGCGAGGAAAAAAGCGCAGCCGAACAGCGTTCGCTGGCGGACAAAGCCGGCGAGTCGCTCAACCAGAGCGCCAACCGCACGCTAGAAGCGCTGTTCACCAACCGCCCCGCCAATGCCGACGGCGACGTATCAGCCCAGCCAGAACAGGTAGTAATGGCGCACTTTGCGCCGCTGCTGGAACTGGCGCAAAGCCAGGGCGAAGGCAATAAGGCGATCCCGTTCGACAGCGTGCTGAAACAGGTGGACGAGCTGTACAGCTATCTGACGGCGGTGCAGGGTGCGGCCAACAGTGGCATGTCCGCGCCGCCAAGCGACGTGATCCCGCGGCTGCAGGCTGAATCCGGCCGACTGCCGGTACCGTTCAAGCAGATGCTGTTATCGCTGGCGATTGGTGCCAGCAGCGATACCCAGCGCAAGGAAATGGAAAACGTCAAAAAGCGCATCAGCTTTGAAGTCGGCAGCTTCTGCCGCCAGGCGATCGCCGGACGCTATCCCCTCTCCTCGCGCGCGCAAAGAGAGGTTACACCGGACGATCTGGCGCGCATGTTTGCGCCAAACAGCGGACTGATGGACAGCTTCTTTCGCGAAAACCTGCAAGGCAAAGTGGATACCACGCGCGCCAACTGGCGCTTTACGCCGGGCGTAGACGGCAAGACCCTGCCAGGCGGCGAAGGCATTCTGCGATCGTTCCAGCAGGCACAGCGTATCCGCGATGCGTTTTTTGCCAACGGCACGGCAACCCCCTCATACCGCGTGACGGTACGTCCGGTGCGCATGGATAACGATATTCTGAACATGACGCTGGATATCGACGGGCAATTGTTCAAATACAGCCATGGCCCGCAGGTTCCACTGGTAGTCAGTTGGCCGGGCACCCGCAACACCAATCAGGTGCACCTGCAACTGGCGCTGGCCAACGGCACCACCGCCAGCCTGGTCACCAGCGGCCCCTGGGCGCTGAACCGCCTGGTGGATATGGCGCAGAGCGCAGCCGGCAGCAGCAGCCTGGGCCGTCAGTCCACGTTTAATCTCGACGGCCACCGCGTCACGCTGGAGTTCACGCCGAACAGTATCCGCAATCCGTTCCAGCTACCGGCATTCTCGTGCCCGTAGCCCCGAAAGGACATTCATTACCATGAACAATGACCAGAGCCCGACAGCGAGCATCGGCTGGTATGGCAAGATCCCTACCGCCGGTGATTTTTTACAGCGCCGCCTGCCCGACTTAGTGGTCAATAACTGGGCCCATTGGTTCCATAATGGCTTGGTCAATTTGCAGCGTAATCTGCCGGGCGATGCCGGGCATCCGTTCAGCAATGCGCCGGTATGGAACTTCGTCATTCCTGCTACGCTCGGCAGCCAACATGTGCAGATGGGATGTTTGCTGCCGGCGCGCGACCGCGTCGGTCGCCACTATCCGATTTGCGCCATTCGGCTGTTTACCCCGGAAGAGTGGCGCAGCCAGCAGTTAAACATGGCGGCGGAATGGTATCGCCAACTGGGGCATACGCTGCTCAACGGCGTGCGCAACGGGTTTTCGGCCGAACAGATTGACCGTTCCCTGCTGTCGATCCCGGCGCTGGCGATCCCGCCGGAAGAGAGCGAGTCCGAGATTCTGTCGATTATCGGCTTTCGCCATCCGGACGTGCCGGGGCTGGGCTGGCAGCAGGCCGCCGATTGTTTCGATCCGGCACAGTACACCAGCTTCTGGTGGACCAATCAGGCTGACGGCCACCCACTTTATACCCACGTCCACAGCGGCAACCTGACGGTGCAGCTGTTTTCGCTGCTGTTTGAACCCAACGGTTGGGCCAGGCCCGGCCGCGGCGGCCAGTATCCGCAAATGTTTGATTAAACGTAGTTTACTATAGAGAAACTGTATGGTTATCGAAACCCTGCTGGCACCGGTTGACGCCGAGCGTCCTTGTGGCGACAACCTGGAATACGACGCCGATTTTCTGGCGATGGAACAGGCCTCGGCAGGCAAGGCCGAGCAACAGTTTGGCAGCACTATTATCCCGGCTGAAGCGCCGGACTGGATGCAGGTTGAACGTTTGGCCACCGCCCTGTTGTCGCGGACCAAGGATTTACGCGTGATGTTGCGTCTGACTCACGCCTGGGCGCAGTTGCGCGGCCTGCAAGGTTATGCCGACGGCCTGGCGCTGACTCATCAGGCGCTGGAACGCTACTGGGAGCCGCTGCTGCCGCCATTGGAGTTTGACGGCGAAGCCGATCCGCTGTTTCGCATCAACGTGCTGGCCGACCTTGGCGACAAGGCAGCGCTGACCAGTTGCGTGCGCAACGCAACCTTGCTGAAGGGGGCCGCCGGCGAGATTTCCCTGCGTGATGCCTGCGCCCTGCTCGATGGCAGCAAGCTGGAATGTGCCACTTTCCCCGGCGGCCGCGCGCGCTTGCAGGATGAGCTGGCGCAGCCGGAGCAGCCGGCAGCGGAATGGGTGCAAAACATCATTCATCAACTCAACGCCATCCGCGAGGTGGTTACCCGGCATCTGGGCGAAAGCGCTCTGCCGGAAATGAACGCCCTGATGAAGATGTTCAACACCCTGGCGCAGGCGTGCCATAGCGCAGCGCCGGCGGCAGAAGAACCGCAAGACAACCACCACGATGACGCCAGCGTCAGCCCGGCAGCCGCGCCTGGCGCTGCGCTAACGCTCAACTGGCGCAGCGCACAAATCCAGTCGCGCGATGACGCTCAGTTGATGCTGGACAAGGTGAAAAACTATTTTCAGCGGCATGAGCCAAGCCACCCGGCTCCGCTGATGATCGATCGGGTACAGCGGCTGATTGCCCTGGACTTCCTGCAAATCGTCCGCGATCTGGCGCCTGATGGTCTCAATCAACTGGAGACCATCCTTGGTCGCCCGGATAACGAGGAGAACAACTGACCTTAAAATGCGTTGTTTTCTTCACACATTTTCGTCGCCTGTGCAATGCGCGTCAGGCCAGAATTTGAACGCGCTTATGCCCACGTAAGTCGTTCTTAATCATCATCAGATGGAGTAACTCATGGCAAACTCGAAATCCCGCAGCGGACAGAAGTTCATCGCCCGCAACCGCGCACCGCGCGTACAGATTGAATACGATGTCGAAATCTATGGTGCAGAACGCAAAATCCAGCTGCCGTTCGTGATGGGGGTGATGGCGGATCTGGTCGGTAAACCGGTCGACCCGTTGCCAAGCGTTGATGAGCGTAAATTCCTCGACATCGATATCGACAACTTCGACGAACGCATGAAATCGCTGAAGCCGCGCGTCGCCTACCAGGTCGACAACACGCTGACCGGCGAAGGCAAGCTGAATATCGATCTGTCGTTTGAAAGCATGGAAGACTTCTCCCCTGCCGCCATCGCACGCAAGGTGGATTCGCTGGATAACCTGCTGGAAGCCCGCACCCAGCTGTCCAACCTGCTGTCCTATATGGACGGCAAGAACGGTGCCGAAGAGCTGATCTCCAAGATCCTGCAAAACCCCGAGCTGCTGAAGTCCCTGACCAACGCGCCAAAGCCGGCGTCTACCGACGACAACACCGAGAAGGAGGACTGATTGATGAGCAACCTGCCTCAGCAACAGAATGCGTTGCAGACCACCGAAACCTTCTCCAGCGACGAATTCAGCGCGCTGCTGAACAAAGAGTTCCGTCCAAAGACCGATCAGGCCAAAGAAGCGGTTGAAAATGCGGTGAAAACCCTGGCGCAGCAGGCACTGGAAAACACCGTTACCGTGTCTTCCGACGCCTACCGCACCATTCAGGCACTGATCGCCGAAATCGACGAAAAAATGTCGCAGCAGATCAACCAGATCATTCACCACGAAGACTTCCAGAAGCTGGAAGGCGCCTGGCACGGCCTGCATTATCTGGTGAACAATTCCGAAACCGACGAAATGCTGAAGATCCGCTTTATGAGCATTTCCAAGCAGGAACTCGGCCGCACGCTGAAGCGCCACAAGGGCGTGGGCTGGGACCAGAGCCCGATCTTCAAGAAAGTGTACGAAGAAGAGTATGGCCAGTTCGGCGGCGAACCGTTCGGTTGCCTGGTGGGCGACTATTACTTTGACCACAGCCCGCAGGACGTTGAGCTGCTGGGTGAAATGGCGAAAATCGGCGCCGCGTCGCACTGTCCATTCATCGCTGGCACCGCGCCGAGCGTGATGCAGATGGAGTCCTGGCAGGAACTGGCCAACCCGCGCGATCTGACCAAAATCTTCCAGAATACCGAGTACGCCGCCTGGCGCAGCCTGCGTGAATCCGAGGACGCACGCTATCTTGGCCTGGTAATGCCACGTTTCCTGGCGCGTTTGCCTTACGGTATCCGCACCAACCCGGTTGACGAGTTCGACTTCGAAGAAGAAACCGACGGCGCAACTCACGGCAACTACACCTGGACCAATGCCGCTTACGCGATGGCCGCCAACATCAACCGGTCGTTCAAAGAGTTTGGCTGGTGTACGGCAATCCGCGGTGTAGAATCCGGCGGCGCGGTGGAAAACCTGCCATGCCATACCTTCCCGAGTGACGACGGCGGCGTGGACATGAAGTGCCCAACCGAAATCGCCATCAGCGACCGCCGCGAAGCGGAGTTGGCCAAAAACGGCTTTATGCCGCTGGTACACCGTAAAAATTCCGACTTCGCTGCCTTTATCGGCGCGCAATCGCTGCAGAAACCGGCGGAATACTACGATGCCGACGCCTCGGCCAACGCCCAGCTGTCCGCGCGTCTGCCGTATCTGTTTGCCTGCTGCCGCTTCGCCCACTACCTGAAGTGCATCGTCCGTGACAAGATCGGTTCCTTCCGTGAGCGTGACGATATGGAACGCTGGCTGAACGACTGGATCATGAACTATGTCGATGGCGATCCCGCCAACTCGTCACAGGAAACCAAATCGCGTAAGCCGTTGGCAGCCGCAGAGGTTCAGGTCGAAGAGATCGAGGACAACCCGGGTTACTACAGCGCCAAGTTCTTCCTGCGTCCGCATTACCAGCTGGAAGGTTTGACCGTTTCGCTGCGTCTGGTTTCCAAACTGCCGTCGCTGAAACAGAACGACGCCTCTTGATAACCCCGTTATCAGGCTGCGGCAACGCAGCCTGAGCAAGCAGAAAATGGAGACGCTGTATGGGAGCAAGACCCCGCTTTCTGGCCGCCTGGACGGCGGCCAGAAATATTTACGACCCGAACGATGCTTTGGTAAAAGTTAAAAACACCATTGGTGGGGCGGTAAAACGTAATTTCGAGATACCCGCCAGCGCAGGGGGTTGGGAGAACAGTTGTGCGGTAAGAATGAGCTATGTGCTCAATTACACCGGGCACCCGGTTCCCCGTATAAGCCAACTGACGGTCTCCGGTGCCGACAAGAAATGGTACTTTTTCCGCGTGCGCGACCTGGTGGTCTATTTGACCAAAACCTGGGGCAAACCTGATTTGGTGGTTAATTATCCTCAATTGCCGGTGTCCCAGTTGGCGAATAAAAAGGGATTGATCTTGTTTGAGGTTTCGGGTTGGGATAACGCCGGTGGACACGCCACGTTCTGGAACGGCAGCCAGTGTTCCGATCACTGTTATTTTAATCAACCAGGAACCAATTACTCGACGCCTCGAGCCAATTTTTGGGAGTTGCCATGAAGACGTTGTTCACGGTCGGTCTGGTGTCAACCTTGTTGGCGATGTCGCAACAAACGCTGGCCAAAGATGCTTTGGATCCGGTGGCATTTATCAAACAGATGCCTTACAGCCAGGTGGTTAAAGAACTGGCATTGGCACGTTGTCTGGCGCAGGTTTCCGAAGCGGACAATACATTTTCTGTTGATGCTGCCAGAACGGCAAACGCCATGAGGGAGTGGATGCCCTTTGATATCGAATCAGGCGATGCGAAGATCAATGCGCTGATCGATAAATTCAAATCCAACCACAATGCGTCCCACAGCGAAGCAAAAACCCAGAGTCAAGGCGTTACGTTAAACTGCCTGCGGCTGTATCACAGCGCCGAGCTGGACGCCCTGTCACGCGAAGTTATCGTCGGCGATGCGAATCATTCCTGGAACCAGGATAACCCGCAATAATTAAAACTTGAGCCATTGGCACGATTAATAATGGCTCGGTAATCAATACCGTTAAACCCGGTATTTCACAAGGTGCATGGCACAAGGATATTGATTGGTAGTGCATTACCGCATTTTGACTTCCTGCTGCTATAACCTGAATTTTTCAACGCAACGTTAATACTACTGTTAACCCTTAATAAAGAGTGAATGAGCTATGGCTATTGATATGTTCCTGAAAGTCGAAGGTGCCAGCGGCGAATCTAAAGATTCAAACCACAAAGGCTGGACCGACATTACTTCTTTCTCCTGGGGCGCTTCCCAACCCGGTAACATGGGCGTGGGCGGCGGCGGCGGTGCCGGTAAAGTCTGCTTTAACGATCTGCATGTCAATGCGCTGGTCGATAAATCAACCCCTGCGCTGCTGAAGCACTGTTCCAGCGGTAAACACCTGACCAAGGTAGAGCTGTCCGTCTGCAAGGCCGGCGGTACCCAGGTTGAATATGTGAAGATCACCCTCGACGACGTGCTGGTTACCGCGGTGCAATACACCGGTGCTGGTGGCGAAGATACCGTTGGCGTGACTTATTCCTTCCAGGCGGCGAAAGTCAAACAGCAATACTGGGAGCAGAGTGACAAAGGCGGTAAAGGTGCAGAAAGCAGCGCCGGTTGGAATATCAAGGAAAACCGCGAAGCGTAATCTGTGTCTATTATGCCCCTCAATAAGAGGGGCATTCATATATCGATGACAATAATAAAGATGCCCTTCACTGCCATATGCGTAACCACATATGGTTTATGTCCGCGTAATCATTTTCATTGCTTGTCAGCATCAGTCTACGCGTTAACCACGTTAATTCCCCTCACCCCAGCCCTTTCCTGCCCAAGGGCTGGGGTGAGGGTATTGTAATATTTAAAACCTAATCAGCAGGAATGCCTTATGCGATTTACCATTGTACAAAACAAAAATGGCCAGTTGCCGCCACAAAGCAGCTGCGATTTTCTGCCGCCGGGCGGCACTATTGGCCGTAGCGTGGATAACAATCTGGTATTACCGGATGAAGAGCGCGCCATTTCCCGCTTGCAGGCCATTGTGCATATTTCTGCTGATGGCGAATGCCGCATCACCAACCGTGGCAACGTGACCCGCGTACTGCTGAACGATATCCCGTTAGAGCGTGGTCGTCAGGTGGAACTGCAAGACGGCGATATCCTCGGTATCGACGATTATCAGATTCAGGTCAGTGCCCTGCACCAGCAGGCAGCGCCGGTTCAGCAGGCACAGCCGGTGGTCGCCAACGCGGTCGATGCCGCACCGGCCGCCAAAACGCAGCCTGGCGCCGCTCCAATCCCCAACGAAATCTGGGACAGCCTGGTGGAAGAGTTCACGCCGGTCGGCGGCACGGCACAACCCGCGCCGGCCCCCCCCGCTCACGGCGGTCATAACCCGCTGTTGGAAAAACCGCGCACCGAGCTGAACCCGGCGGATCCACTGAGCCAATTGGACGGCAACGTCGATCTGCATCAGTTACAGCAAAAACAGACCGATCCCAGCGCGCTGTTCAACACCGATAGCACCTTCGAACGTGACAATATTCTGACCGACACCACGCCGAGCGCGCTGCTGGCGGAAAATCGCCCACAGGCGCCGCAGCAACCGGCGGTCAAGGTCACCAGTGCGGCACCAACCGCAACAAACGCCAAACAGCCGAGCGAAGAACTCGACCCACTGGCACTGTTTGGCGCATCGTCGGCGCCCGCCGCGCCGGACGCACTGAACGGCAATGACCCGTTGGGCTTGCTGATGGGCGGAGCCGTACCGCTGACCCAGATGGACGCCGAGCCGTCCACGGCGCCACGGCAAGCGCAACCGTCACCGCAAGCGCAGCAGCTGAAGCCTGCGCCGATCGAACCGACGCCGCCGCCGTCCGTTGCGCAGCCAGTGCCGCCGGTGGCAGCAAAAGAAGAACCACGCATGCCGCCTGCGCCAGAGCCGCAATTTGCCCAACCTGCCGCAGCAGAACCTGAATTCAGCCAGCCACCGCAGCACCGGCCTCGCACTGGCAACCGTCTGGGAATCGATCCGGTGGCCTATCAGTCACCCCGCACGCAAAACGCCGGCACGGCGAACGGCGATCTGCTGGAAGGGCCTTTGCTGAACGCGCTGCTGCAGGGCATCGGGCTGGACGATCTGCAGCCGCAGCCGCATTTCGACGAACAACAGGTACGCCAGGTTGGCCGTTTGCTGAGCCTGTTTTCACAAGGTACCGTTGCCCTGCTCTCCTCGCGCTCAATTCTCAAACGCGGCGTGAAGGCGGAAATGACCATGATCCTCGACGAGGCCAATAACCCGTTCAAGCTGCTGCCATCCGGGAAAACCGTGCTGATGCAGATGTTCGGCAGCCAGATGCCGGGCTTTATGCCACCGGAACAGGCGGTGCGCGACGCATTGATCGATTTACAGGCTCACCAGTTGGGGATGATTGCCGGTATCCGCGCCATCATCGCCGCAATGTTGCAGTCGTTTAATCCGGACCGTCTGGAAGAAGAAGCGCGCAAGGAAGGTTCGGCGCCGCGCCTGGCGCTGCCGTCCAACCGCAAGGCCGCGCTGTGGGACTACTTTGTCAAAAATTATCAGCAAACCGCAGGCGAAATCGAAGATGACTTCCATACGCTGTTTGGCGAAGCCTTCCTGCACGCCTATGACGTTGAAGTGAATCAATATAAAGACTCACAAACCCAGGGCCTGTCTTGATAGGCGCAATTTTGGCTCAACCCGGACGCGTAATGAATATCACTATAGCCTCTACCTCTAATCAAGGTGGCCGCGATTCCAATCAGGATCAAACCGGTGAAGTGGTTGGCAACCGCGCCGCCTGCTTCGTGGTGTGCGACGGCATCGCCGGCTTTCCCGGTGGCGATATCGCCGCAAAGCTGGCGCGCGACACCATTCTGCATAATTTCGACGGTGAAAAGCACCTGAATGCACAGAGCATTCGCCAGCACATCTCGCAGGCCAACGCCGCCATCCACCAGCAACAGAACCAGTCGGACGAGCTCAGCAAGATGGGCACCACGCTGGTCAGCCTGTTTATCGATCGCGATTATCAGTTGGCCTACTGGGCGCATGCCGGCGACAGCCGCCTGTACCTGTTCCGCCGCGGTTATCTGCATGCCGTGACCACCGATCACAGCCTGATCCAGCAAATGCAGGACGCCGGCTATCAAACCAACGGCATCAACAGCAACCTGCTGTACTTTGCGCTCGGCCTTAGCGAAGAGCGTGACGCCACCTACAGCGATGTGCTGCAACTGGAAGACGGCGACGTTTTCCTGCTGTGCACCGACGGCTTCTGGCACAGCTTTACCCAGTCGGAACTGGAGCAGTCGCTGCACATGGTCAATTCGCCAAGTGAGTGGATCGCTCTGATGCAACAGGCATGGAAGAAAAATAATAACAGCGATAACTACAGCGCTATCGCCGTATGGATTGGCTCGCCGCAAGAAACCACGCTGCTGCATTCGCTGGCGGATGCCGAACGTTTCCTTTCGCGCGATTGAGTCGCTTAACACAGCCCACGTTAGCAAGGTTAACGATGAAATATTGGATGCCCGGTGTTATCGCCCTGATGGCGATGCCTGCCGTTCACGCGGCAAATTATCGGTTGGTGTATTCCCCCAGCCAAAAACTCGAAGTATTCATCGACGACGTCAAGAACAACAAGCCTGCCAGCTGGTGTGCGAAAAACATTCCGCTGCGCATTGTGTCTGCCAAAAGTCGCGACGCCGCGGTGCTGAATGACTTTCTGCCACGCGTTGGCAATTTGCTGGAAAAGCAATGCGCCAAAGCCACGCAACTGCCCTGGAGGCTGACCGATAAAAGCGGCGCGACCCTGGCTAGCGGCAACGCCAGCAAAAACCGCAAATGGCAGCCGGAAATAGCGGCAAACGCGGCGGCACAGTCGACAGAACCGGCGCCTGCGCCACCACCGGCGGTGGCGGTCAACTCCGCGCCGGCCGACGCGTCCCCGGCACAGGTATTCACCCTGCCCCAAGGCTGCAAGTTCCGCACCTATTGGGGCCAGGGCAACGCCGGCAGCGCGCTGTTCATCCCCAGCGGCGATGCCTTGCAGTGCGTCGACGGCTGGCTGAACGGCAACAGCGCCGTCACGCTGCAACAAGGCGGGAAAACGCTGACGCCGTCCGTCAGTTTTTACCAGGGCTATCCGCTGATGAACATTGACGTGGCCACCCGGCCACTGAAGGTGGTCAGCGCCAACGCGCAACGGCTGGTGCTCGCCAATCCGCAGGCGGCCGGCAGTTATCTGCTGCTGCCGTTTGATGCCAAACAGCACGCCTGGATCTTTAACGGCGCGCTTATCGCCGAATTGCCGCGTCTGGAGGCCGCCGACGCCGAACGCGTCAAGCAACGCGTCGCCGAGGTGCAGGCCGCCTGGCAACCGTTGCTGAGCGAGCGCAACGCGACGCTCACGGTACGTCTGGTGGATAAACTGGTTGCCGACCGCGCCGATCCCGCCAGCGGCAGTTATCTGTCCGTCAACAACGTTGCCCACTGAATCAAGAGGAAGTGCTGTGAAATCATTAACTGAAATGTTGCAAGGTGGCTCCATCGGTGACGCAACGCTGACGGTAGAATCTGAAATCAAGGCACGACCGGCGGACGCCGATCTGCGTGCCGCCCTGGTGCAACTGCTGTGCCTGAGCGGCAACTGGCAGCGAGCCAAGGCGCAATTAAAATCATGGCAAGCGCTGAAACCCATCGCGCAACCCACCACCTTGCTGCTGATGCAGTCGGTTGACGCCGAGCTGCAACGCCAGGCGGTGTTCGCCGGTCAGGCCGCACCTGCGTTACTGAAACAGGACCCGCAGTGGCTGGCGCTGATGATCCAGGCACTGCAACAGGACATCAACGGCGAGCATCAGGCAGCGCAAGCCTCGCGCGATAGTGCATTGGAACAGGCACCGGCGGTGAGCGGGCAATTGACGCAGGCCGACGCCAACGGCGATAACACCCTCAGCTTCGACTGGCTGATGGACGGCGATGGCCGTCTCGGCCCGATCTGCGAACTGGCGCTGAACGGCGTGTATTACTGGCTGCCGTTCTGCGACATCGCCGACATTCAGTTTCAGGCGCCGCAAAGCGCCATCGATCTGGTGTGGAGCCACGCGCTGGTGCGCCTGACCGACGGCCGCGAGCAGGTGTGTCAATTGCCGGCGCGCTATCCGTTGGCGGCAGGCAGCGACGATGCGCTGCTGCTCGGCAAACGTACCGAATGGCAGCCGCTGGGCGACAGCCCGCATTATGCCGGTTTCGGTCTGAAAACCTGGCTGAGCGACAGCGACGAGCTGCCGTTGCATGGTCTGCGCCAGCTGAGTTTTAACCAGGACGCCTGATGATGAACGCCAAACGCCCGGCCGCGCCCCCCAGCGACGGCGATCTGCGTCGTCAGGGTTATCGCCAGCGTCAGGACAGCGATCGCCTGACCTCGCGCGACAAAATGCAACCGGTACTGCTGGATCTGCTGACCGATGACGAACCGCAGAAAAAACAGGAAGCGCAAACGCGCAACCTGGTGTCACACAGTGAACTGCGCCGCCGGGTGTTGCGCGATCTGCAATGGCTGTTCAACTGCGTCAACAGCGAATCGAATCTCGACCTCGCCGATCTGCCGCAGGTACGTCGCTCAACCCTCAATTACGGCATTGCCTCGCTGGCCGGCAAACGCATGTCGGATATCGAATGGCTGGATATTCAACGCGCGCTCACCGAATCGATCCTCAATTTCGAGCCGCGCATCCTGCCCGACGGCCTGCAGGTGCGCTGTATCTCCGATACCGGTTCGCTGGAGTTGCACAACGTGCTGTCGATTGAGATCAAGGGCCGCCTATGGTGCGTACCCTACCCGCTGGAGTTTCTGTTCCGTACCGACGTAGACCTGGAAAACGGCCATTTCGATCTGAAAGACATAGGGTAAGGCGATGGACAGTAAACTTTTAGAGTATTACAACCGCGAACTGGCCTATCTGCGCGAGATGGGCGCCGAGTTTGCCGAACAGTATCCCAAGGTCGCCGGGCGTCTTGGCATGCGTGGCATTGATGTGGCAGACCCGTACATTGAGCGCCTGATGGAGGGCTTCGCCTTCCTCACCTCACGCGTACAGCTGAAGATGGACGCAGAGTTCCCGCGCTTTTCCCAGCGGCTGCTGGAAATCATTTATCCGAATTATTTATCACCCACCCCGTCGATGGCGATTGCCGAGCTACAGCCGGACAGCCATAAGGGCGATATCAGCAACGGCTTCGTGGTACCGCGCGGCACCATGATGGACAGCCAGACGCTGAAGAAAAACGGCATTACCTGCAGTTACACCACCGCGCATGACGTCACGCTGCAACCGGTACGGCTGAAAAACGTCGAACTGGGCGGCATTCCGGCCGATATTCCACTGGCATCGCTCGGCTTGCAGCACAGTGGCTGCGTCAGCGCGCTGCGCATCACGCTGGAATGCTACGACACCGTCACGCTGAACAACCTGAATCTCGATCGGCTGATGTTCTACCTGGCCGGCCCGGATCTGCAAGCACAGCAACTGCTGGAACTGCTGATGCAGCATACCGTCGGCCTGCTGTGCCAAACCGTCGATGCACAGCCGCAGCGCCGGGTACTGGCAGAGGACGCGCTGCGCCAGGAGGGATTCGACGCCGAGCAGGCGTTATTACCCAACGATCTGCGCAACTTTGACGGCTATCGCCTGTTGCAGGAATACTTCGCTTTCCCGGCGCGCTTTCAGTTCTTCAGCATCGGTGGCTTACAGCCGCTGCTGCACGGGGTTCGCGAAGGCAAAAAACCGCTGCGTCAGTTCGACATCGTGGTGTTGCTCGACAAGCAGGATGCCGCGCTGGAGCGCGTAATCGACGTCAGCCATCTGGCGCTGCACTGCACGCCGGTGATCAACCTGTTCCCGAAAGTCGCCGAACGCATCACGGTCAACGAGAAAAACCATGAATATCACCTGGTGGTCGACAACATACGCCCGCTGGATTATGAGGTGTTTTCGGTGCAACGGCTGGGAGGCAGCGCCAGCGAAAAACGCTACGAGCAGGAGTTTCGTCCGTTTTACAGCACCCTGAGCGAGGATGACGGCAATTACGGTGCCTATTTCTCACTACGCCGCGAACAGCGCACGCTGTCTGAACATGCACGTCGCTACGGCACACGCACCGGCTATCTCGGTTCCGAGGTGTTCGTGTCGCTGGTGGACGAACGCCAGTCACCGTGGCACAGCGATCTGAAATACCTGACCGCCGACGTACTGTGCACCAGCCGCGATTTGCCGTTGATGCTGCTGCAACAGGATCAGGGCAACTTCGTGATGCCGGATTCCATTCCGATCAAACAGGTCACGCTGAGAAAAGGGCCTACGCCCCCGCGCCCGGCGCTGGCGGACGGCATGATCACCTGGCGACTGATCAGCCAGTTGCAACTCAACTACCTGAGCATGATGGACGGCGATCCGGAACAAGGCGCAGCCAGCCTGCGACAACTGCTCGGCCTGTACGGCAACCTGAGCGAACCGGCGGTCGCCAAGCAGATCCAGGGGGTGCGTCACTGTCATCTGCGACCGGTCTACCGCCGGGTGCCGGAGCCAGGGCCGATCGTGTTCGCGCGCGGCATTGCCATTGATCTTACCGTTGACGATCAGGCGTTTTCCGGCAGCAGCCCCTACCTGCTGGGCAGCGTGCTGGAGCGGCTGTTCGCCCGACTGGTGGCGATGAACACCTTTACCGAAATGACGCTGTCCAGCCAGCAACGCGGTGAGATCGCCCACTGGCAGGCACGCATGGGCAAAAGGACGTTGATATGAGCGACAGCGTCACCGAACGGCCGGTCAGCGACAGGCCGCAGATCAACGCGCTTTACCGCCTGCCGGAGGATTTCTGGCAACGGCTGCGCGCCGCGCCGTATCAATACGATCTGTTCCAGCTGTTGCGCCGCCTCGACGCACAAGGCGGACAGCCTTATCTGCTGGGCCGTGCGCCGCTGCCGCGCCATGAAATGCTGCGACTTGGCCAGGAGCCGTCGCTGTCGTTCGCGCCATCAACGCTGGCGCGAGTCAGCCCGCGTGACGGCAGTCCGCTGCATGACGTGTCGATCTTCAGCTTCGGCCTGTTCGGACCCAATGGGCCGCTGCCGCTGCATTTGACCGAATACGTGCGCGAACGGATCCATCACCATCAGGACACCACCCTGATGGCCTTTGCCAATCTGTTCCATCACCGCCTGACGCTGCTGTTCTACCGCGCCTGGGCCGATGCGCAACCGACGGTGTCGCTCGATCGCGCCGATAACGGCCGTTTCGATGACTATCTGGCCAGCCTGATTGGCAACGGCCAGCCAGCGCAGCGCCGGCGTGACGCGATCAATGCCCACGCCAAGCATTTTATGGCCGGTCATCTGATTCGCCACAGTCGCGATCCGGAGGGCCTGAGCAAGATTCTGCGACAATATTTTCAGGTACCGGTGCGCATCGTGGAAAACGTCCCGCACTGGCTACGGGTGGAGCCGCGTGAACAAGCGCGGCTGAAGGCTGGCCGCAATGCGCCACGCCTCGGGGAGTCCGCCTTTCTTGGCGTGGCGGTGCGTGATGTACAGCATAAGTTTCGTATCGAGCTGGGGCCGATGTCTCAACGCGATTACGACCGATTTCTGCCCGGCGCAGCGCTGTGCGTACAGCTCCGCGACTGGGTACGACAGTATCTTGGTATTGAATTCGTCTGGGAAGTGCGGCTGATTCTGGCAAAAGAACAGCTGGTCGGCACTCAACTTGGCGGTGTTCAGCGTCTCGGGCTCAGCAGTTGGATGGCCGCGGCGCAACGACGCCACGACGTCGGCGATCTGATCTTCAGCCCGGAACCGCTGGAAAATCCATTTTAACGAGACTTGAGGAACACCATGTCTGAAATCAGCCGCTCGGTATTATTTGGCAAACTGGACAGTTTATTATTCACCTCGCTGGAAAGCGCAACCGCCTTCTGCAAGCTGCGCGGCAACCCCTACGTCGAACTGGCGCACTGGCTGCACCAGTTAATGCAGGCTCAAGACGGCGATCTGCAACAGATTTTCCGCCACTTTGCCGTTGACGAAGCGCAGTTGGCGCGCGATATCGTCGAGGCGCTGGATCGCCTGCCGCGCGGCGCCAGCGCTATTTCCGATCTCTCGGAACACATCGACAACGCGGTGGAGCGCGCCTGGGTATATGGCTCGCTGAAGTTCGGTGCCCAGACCATTCGCGGCGGTCATTTGCTGCTCGGCATTCAGAAAACCTACAGTCTGCGCCACCAGTTGAAGGCCATTTCCGGCCAGTTCGAGCGCATCAACAGCGATATTTTAATGGCGCAGTTTGCCGACATCACCGCCCATTCTGCCGAAAATGCACTGGCACAGTCCGCAGCGCCGGTTGTCGACGGTAACGCCGCCACTGCCAGCCAAAGCGGCGGTAGCGTGCTGGCACAATATGCGCAGGACATGACCGCCCGTGCGCGCAACGGCGAGATCGACCCTGTCACCGGCCGTGACGAAGAAATTCGCCAGATTATTGATATCCTGATGCGCCGCCGCCAGAACAACCCGCTGCTGACCGGCGAGGCCGGCGTCGGTAAAACCGCCGTGGTCGAAGGCCTGGCACTGCGCATTGTCGCCGACGATGTACCGCCACAGCTGCGTGGCGTACAGCTGATGCTGCTGGATATCGGCATGCTGCAAGCCGGCGCCGGGGTGAAAGGCGAGTTCGAAAAACGCCTGCAGGCGGTGATCGATGAAGTCCAGTCCAGCCCGACGCCGATCGTTTTGTTCATTGATGAAATTCACACGCTGATCGGCGCTGGCGGCGCCCAGGGCACCGGCGATGCCGCCAACCTGCTGAAACCGGCGCTGGCACGCGGTCAACTGCGTACCGTCGGCGCCACCACCTGGTCCGAGTACAAAAAATACATCGAAAAGGATCCGGCGCTGACCCGCCGCTTCCAGGTGGTGCAGGTGCATGAACCCAGCGAGGACAAAGCGCTGCTGATGCTGCGCAGTACCGTCAGTCCACTGGAACAGCACCACCGCGTGCTGCTGCTGGATGAGGCGGTCGATGCGGCGGTGCGCCTGTCGCACCGTTATATTCCGGCGCGCCAGTTACCGGACAAGGCGGTGGCGCTGCTGGATACCGCCTGTGCGCGCGTGGCGGTCAGCCAGCATGCCGAACCGGCGCAGGTGGAAGATTGCCGTCACCGTATCGAGGCACTGCAAATCGAGTTGGAGATTGCCCGCCGCGAGAGCAAAGTCGGCATTGGCAACCTGCAACGACCTGAAGAAATCGAAGCTCAACTGACCACGCTGCAACAACAGTTGGCGCAGTTGACCCAGCGTTGGCAACAAGAACTGGTGCTGATTCAGCAGATTATCGATCTGCGCAGCCAGCTGCATCAGCAGGAAACGCCGCCAACGCCGCACGACAACGATGGCCACAGCGCCAGCGAACCCGCGCCGCCCCACCACGCCGAGGATCCCTCGCCGACTGAAGCGCCGCTCAGCGCCGATGCGCTGCGCGAGCAACTGAGCGAGCTGCAACAGCAACTCAATGCGTTGCAGGGCGAGGCGCCGCTGATCTTCGCCGCGGTGGACGCCAACGTCGTCGCGGCGGTCGTAGCCGACTGGACCGGCATCCCGTTGGGCCGCATGGTCAAAAACGAAATCGACGCGGTATTGCAGCTGTCCGATACCCTGAACCAGCGGGTGATCGGCCAGCGTCACGCGCTGGATCTGATCGCCCGTCGCGTACGCACCTCTCGCGCCCGGCTGGACGATCCGAACAAACCGGTGGGGGTATTCCTGCTGGCCGGTCCGTCCGGCGTCGGTAAAACCGAAACGGCATTGGCACTGGCGGAAACGCTGTATGGCGGAGAACAGAACGTCATCACCATCAACATGAGCGAATTCCAGGAGTCGCACACCGTCTCCACGCTGAAAGGTGCACCGCCGGGTTACGTTGGTTACGGCGAAGGCGGCGTATTGACCGAAGCGGTACGACGCCGCCCTTACAGCGTGGTACTGCTGGACGAGATCGAAAAAGCGCACCCGGACGTGCATGAGATTTTCTTCCAGGTCTTTGACAAGGGCTGGATGGAAGATGGCGAAGGTCGTCACATCGACTTCCGCAATACCATCATTATCCTGACCTCCAACGTCGGCACCGATCTGATCGCCGGTCTGTGCAGCGATCCGGAGTTAATGCCGGAACCTGAGGCGCTTAGCGCGGCGCTACGCCAGCCGCTGCTGTCGGTGTTCCCGGCGGCGCTGCTGGGCCGTCTGCTGGTGGCGCCGTACTACCCGCTGACCGACGCCACGCTCGGCAATATCGTACGTTTGCAGCTTGGCCGCATACAGCGCCGTATGGCAGAAAACCATGCCATCACCACCACCTTCGACGATGCGGTGATCTCGCTTATCGTCAGCCGCTGTACCGAAGTGGAGTCCGGCGGTCGCATGGTCGACGCGATCCTGACCAATACCCTGCTGCCGCAGATCAGCCATACCCTGCTGTCGGCCAGCGCCAACGATCAACGTTACCGTCAGCTGCATATCACGCTGCAAGACCACGAGTTTGTTTGTCAATTTCAGGCTTAATGCCAAGGTCGCCCCGGCGGCGACCGTTTGAACACAGAGAGTAGCCATTATGTCGGGAACCGGGATAAAAAAACCGAACTCAAACAGCCTGCCGATCGGCCATCGGTTCAATGAGTTCGAAATCAGGGAAGTGATTGGCGAAGGCGGCTTCGGCATCGTTTATCGCGCTTATGACCACCAGCTCGAACGCACTATTGCCATCAAGGAATACATGCCAACCCAGCTGGCGCGGCGCAATGACGATCTGACGCTCAGCCTGCGCGGTGAACGCTTCAGCAAGACGTTCCAGGCCGGATTGAACAGTTTCATTCAGGAAGCACGGCTGCTGGCCCGTTTTTCTCATCCCGGCTTGCTGCACGTGCTGCGTTTCTGGGAAGAGAACGGCACCGCCTATATGGGCACCCAGTTCTACAGCGGCACCACGCTGAAAAATCTCAAGGCACAGCAGCCGGAGATCGTTGACGAAGCGTGGATCCGCAGGCTGTTGCCACCGCTGTTCAGCGCCATCAACACCATTCATCAGGAAGGTTACCTACACCGCGATATTTCGCTGGATAATATCCAGATTCAGGAAAACCAGTTGCCGGTGCTGCTGGACTTCGGTTCGGCACGCAAAGAGATCGGCAACCTGTCCGACGAAACGGAAATCATGCTCAAGCCGGGCTTTGCGCCGATCGAACAATACACCGAAAACAGCGACGGCGAGCAAGGTCCCTGGACCGATATCTACGCGCTCGGTGCGGTACTGCATACGCTGATTGTCGGCAGCCCGCCGCCGGTGAGCGTGGTGCGCAGCATTGAAGACAGTTATCAACCGCTGACCGCGCGTCGCCCAGAGGGCTATTCACAGGAACTGCTGCGGGTGATCGACCAGTCGCTGGCGCTGCGACCGGAAGATCGCCCACAAACCATTGACGAGATGGCCGAGCTGCTGCACCTGACGGTCGCTGACGAAGCGGAGATCGTCAGTACCCCGGCCGCGACGCCAGAGCCGCCGTTGATCGCCACCAATCCGGCGGCCAGCGCAGCCGCAGCCGGCACCGCCACCGCTGGCAGTCTCAAGTTATCCCGCCCGATGATGATTGGCGCCGGCGTCGCCGCCCTGCTGGTTATCGGCGCCATCAGTTGGATCACCAGCAGCCCGGAAGAGAGCCAACCCGCCACCGCCGTCGTTGAGAACGCCAATACGCCGCCGGCGGAGAAAACGCTGAGCGCGCAGCAGAGCGCACCACAGCAGGCAGCGCCGGCTGAAGCGGCACCGGTACCGGCTCCGGTAGCGTTGGTGTATTTCAAATTGCAGCCGGGTGAAAACGTGACCCTGGATGGCAAGGCGCAGCAGCTGCACCCCGATAGCAACGGCAACGCCCGCCTGAATCTGGCACCGGGCAGCTATCGGTTAGAGATCCGCCACAATGACAGCCTGCGACGTCAGCAATTGACCATCGACAGCGCCGGCACCTGGCTGGTCAACCCGGCAAGCGCCGGCTAAACCCTCCCCCACCGCGCGTCGGGCTTCCGGCGCCGTTGTTATCTTATTTCATGGGATTGGCATCATTACCCCAACGGTTGGCATTGACTCAGGACGGCAAGCGGGCAGACTCCGCGGCGCTTACGCGGTAAGTGACGCGGCTGACAGCCCGCAGCCCATGCAGGGACAGCGTCAAATTGACCGGGGATGTCATTTACCGAGGATGTTCTCATGTTCGACCGCATTATCGCGCATACCCCGCTGGGCCAGGAGCAGTTGCTGTTCCGCTCATTGGAAGGGAGCGAAGCCCTTTCCACCCCGTTTGATTTCACCGTTGAATTGCTGAGCAAAGACGCGCGACTGGATCGCAAGGCGCTACTCGGCCAACCGCTGACGCTGGAAATCCCGACCTCGGGCCTGATCGGCCCAACGCGTTACCTGAATGGCAAAATCACCGCCATTGCCGTCAGCAGCGAAGAAATCAGCGGCACCCGATATTCGGTGTATTCGCTGCGTATGCAGCCCGATCTGTGGCCGATGACCAAAGACCGCAACTTCCGTATTTTCCAGGAACAGACCGTTCCGCAGATCGTCAAAACGCTGCTCGGCGAGCACAATGTCCAACTGGAGGATCAGCTGACCGGCAGCTATCGCCAGTGGGGTTACTGCGTGCAGTACAGCGAATCGACCTTTAACTTCATCAGCCGTCTGATGGAGCTGGAAGGGATTTACTATTACTTCAAGCACGAAAAAGACAAGCACACGCTGGTGCTGGCCGACGCACCACATCATCATCAGCCGTTCCCCGGCTATGAAATGATCCCCTATCACCTGACGCCGTCCGGTGGCAGCACCAGCGAAGAAGGCATCAGCCAGTGGACGCTGGCGGATCGGGTAACGCCGGGCATTTACAGCGTCGATGATTACGATTTCCGCAAACCTAACGCCTGGCTATTCCAGGCACGGCAAAACCCGGTTTCGCCGTCACCGGGCCAGATCGACGTTTATGACTGGCCGGGCCGCTACACCGAACACCAGCAGGGTGAGTTTTACGCTCGCGTACGTCAGGAAGCGTGGCAGGCCGAGCACCAACAGATCAGCGCTACCGCTACCGCGCTGGGCATCGCCCCCGGTTGTACGTTCACGCTGTATAACGCGCCCTACCTTGCCGACAACGGTGAATACCTGACGCTGGCCGCCACCTATAGGCTGCAAGAGAACCGCTACGCCAGCGGCGACGACCAATCCAGCGAACATCGTATCGACTTTACCGTTATCCCGGCGGACGTGCCATGGCGGCCGGCGCAGCGTGCCGAATGGCCCAAAACCCACGGGCCGCAGACCGCCCGGGTGGTCGGCCCGAAAGGTGAATCCATCTGGACCGACAAATATGGCCGCATCAAGGTGAAGTTCCACTGGGATCGATTGGCCAAAGGCGATGACACCAGTTCGTGCTGGGTGCGCGTTTCCAGCGCCTGGGCCGGTCAGGGTTACGGCGGTGTGCAGATCCCGCGGGTCAATGACGAAGTGGTGGTGGACTTTATCAACGGCGATCCGGACCGGCCGATCGTTACCGGCCGCGTCTACAACGAAGCCAGCATGCCGCCGTGGGCGCTGCCGGCCGCCGCGACCCAGATGGGCTTTATGAGCCGCTCGAAAGACGGTACGCCGGACAATGCCAACGCCCTGCGCTTTGAGGACAAGGCGGGCTCCGAGCAGGTGTGGTTACATGCCGAGCGCAATATGGACATCGACGTGGAGAACGACGAAACCCATACCATTGATAAAAACCATACCCACTTTGTCGGCGGCAAAGAAGAACAACGCGTGGTCGAAACCCAGACCATTTGCGTCAAGGGCGACTCCACCATGTTGACCGCACAAAAGCGTACCGATAACGCGCTTGGCGCCTTCATTATCGGCTCTGGCGAGTCAATTCGCCTGGAGTGTGGGGAAAGCGTTTTGGAACTGACCAAAGAAGGCAATATCAATATCAAAGGGGTGAACTTCAATATCACCGTGGATAAGGCCGGTGAGATCAACACCTCCGGTGGCAAGCTCAACCTCAACCCATCCAGCGGCAGTAAAAAGACCGATGCGCCAGGCGCCGGCCATAAAGATGCGATCAATTCCCAAATTCAAAGCTTCTTTCCCGAAGGAAACGGTAAAGGATAAGCCATGACGCACTATGTAACGCAAGAGGCAAAATTTGAATTGCCCGATGCATTTAAAGACAGAACGATGAATCTCTTCACGTTAAGTGAAAATAATGCCAGCGAGTTTACTTTTGTCGTCTCGCGCGCCACGGCTACGCCTGACGATACGTTGCACAAAGTCGCGGCTCGTCTGGCCAAAGAGCTGGAAAACACCGTGCAGGGATTCCAACTGGCGTCATCGACGCCGGGAAGTATTGACGGACAACCGTCCATTGAACTGTCTTATCAGTTCATCTCCGGTGACGCACGCATCTGGCAAAAACAGCAGATAGTTATTTTAGACGAGCGGCCGCAGGGGCGGAAAATCGTCTGTTATATCGGCACATGCCAAAACGGCTTTGATGAATACTACCAACGCCAATATGAACAGATTATTGCCAGTATCGCCTTCACCCGGCAGGAAACCTTTGCCGCTGAAATGCTGCCGGCAGACTCCAGCGGCAAATTTTTTGTCTTCGACAACGATAATAAGCAACTTTCCGTCTTCACCAGCATTACCGCGCTTTATCAGCATATCGATTTGCAGCGGGCGCTGAGCGGCAGTTACCTGTTCTACCACACGCAGGGGGAACCGTTGCAGATCGCGCCGGTGGTGGGCAGCAATCCACAGGAGCCCACGCGCTATGCGCTGTGGACCTCCTCAGCCAGCAGCACGCAAAATTTAGCCTCGATCCTGTTACTCTGCCGTTCGGTGAATGGTCCGGAGGAGCTCAACGATCCTGAACGCATTGCGGAGTATCTGCGGCTGAGTAAGGAGTCGTAGCCCATGGCGGATCTCGCTGCTGCACGCGAACTGGATGAAATTGCCCATACCGCCTCGCAGGGATGGATGATAGCCGGCCTGGTTGGCGGCGCGATCATCGGTGCCGCCATCATCGCCGTGACGGGCGGAACCGCTGCCGTCGCCGTGGCCGCCGTTGCGGCCGGTGCCTCTGCCGGTGGTGGGCTGGGCGAGGTATTGGGTAGTATGTCCTGGGCCCCACGCCACGTAACCGGCGTGCTGGTGGACGGTTCGCCAAACGTTTATATCAATGGCCGCGCGGCCATTCGTGCACACCTTTCCTTTGGTGAATGCGCCGAGGATGGGCCAGCCAAAAAGGTGGTGGCTCAAGGCTCTGCCAAGGTGTATATCAACGACCTGCCGGCGGCACGCATTAATGATTTGCTGGCCTGTAGCGCAGAAATTCACAGCGGCTCGCCCAACGTGATTATCGGCGGCGATACCGAACAGACCGATGAGATTGAACCCGAAATTCCGGCCTGGGTTAACTGGACGCTGCTGGCCGTTGGCGCCGGCGCTGCGGCAGTATTGGCCTCGCCTGCGATAGCCATTCTGGGGACGCTGGGTGGCCTGGGTGGCGGATTTGTCGGCAGCCTGCTCGGGGGCGCACGGTTCGGCGAAGGCAGCGATGGCCAAAAATGGTCCATGCTGGCCGGCGGCTTTGCCGGTGGGTTTCTCGGGGGTAAAGGCGGCGCCAAGTTTGATGCGTTTAATCGTACTAAAGCAATCAGTGCGCGACGTGCCTATTTGAATGAAAAATTTGGGCGTACCGGTGATTTAAACAAAGATATAACAATCCGAGGAAATAAAGAAAGTGCAAGGGACTTCCTTGAATCCAAAGGGTTTACATCGCAGCAAATAAAAGACTTTGACAATGGGATTGATTATACACAAAGAGTATCGGTTGAGACCTTGAACAGAAACAAAGTGCTCTATCAAAATCAGGTACCTAATGGTAGGCAAGGTAATTGGTATGCTCTGAGTGAAAAAGTAGAACCAACAGAGCTGGGGATTAATCCTAAAGGTACTATTTACGGCACAGATAAAATTGTCGATAAAGTAGCCATGCCTTATGTAACTCAAGAAAAAGTGCAAGTATTAAGAAGCACTTCCCTTCCTGCACTTGATACATGGTCCGTAAAAGATGTACCCTTCCAGACTAAAGGTGGAGCAATACAGTTGCTCTCAAGTGAAAAAGATTTATTTAAGGTAAAACCGTAATGTCTATGACAGCCATTGATTATGTGAATGCAGCCTTAGCTGTGGTAAAAGAAAGACAAAACACGTTGCCTAGCTTCCCATTATACCAATCTGCCCTTAATCAAATTCAATATATCAAAGACATATTGGAGGGCAACAACAATGACAAAAGCAAACTGCATACCATTACTTTAGGCGCATATGCCTCCAAAGAGTTCGCTACCACAGATCCAGAGCTTGCTCAACATTTATCCAATGTGAATTATATTGCATCTCAAATGGCATCAGGACTTAAAGTAATACTTCCCCATGAAGAAGATCCTGAATATATAAAGCGTCAAAAAAGATATAAAAAATGACCTGTCAAATGGCAACTTGCATCTGAAATTAGCAAGTATAAAAATAACCGAGTTGCCATTGTAATAAATTAATGCGATGGACTTTGCGCACTTCCGCACAGTATTTTTGCATTAGGGAACCGTAGACAATAACGGTATTACAATGGTCAATTTCCAGGACACACCATGATCAACCTACATGAAGAAAAAGACGTTCTTACTCGAAGCATCCGTTCCTGTCTTTGCAGACAGGATATTCAGTGCATAATTCATTGATTATCAAATGAGAAAAGGATTAAAAATAAAACCACCGCATAAACTAGATATTGATTATTCCGAAAAGAAACGAGAGTTACGATTAAGCTTTCCAAATCATTTTTATTTTCAACCCAATGACTGCTTGGAAACAAGTTATCTGCAGGCGAACGCGAAATAACCACAAGTGAATTCATAACCGGGAAATTTTATGGATAACGCCATTTTAATGTACACAAGCAAAGGTGATTATGCAATAATCAAGGTTAATAATACTTATGTGATTAACGTATTATTCCCTAACTTCTATCCTAATTCTCATTTCGATGTAAGCAAGAGTTTCCTTTTGGATATATCAAGACTTGTTGAAAACAAAGAATTCACAAAAACAAAAGAACTAGCCGAATCAACCAGGAAAGACTATGAAAAATATAAAGCCTATGAGATTAGGCCAGTAATAACAACCAAAAAAACGTAACGCATTTAACTAAAAAACCATACTATATTAATTTAACTCCTCGTCCTTTTCAAAACCACTTGCAAATGCCACATCCCAGACAGAAATTACCACCATATTTCTGTAGGTTAAGCAAATTCCTGTAATAAGCGTAGTTTGAATAGGCAAAGCTGCTCCTTATTTCATCATAACTCATCATATTCATTGCTATTTACCTCTTCCCGGAATCAAACGCACACCGTTATTATCTAAAACGCCAACTTTCACCCCAGGGTACCTACACTCGAATTGTTTAACAACGCCCAGGCAACTGTCGCAGGCAGCTTTTTCGGTGAAGTTAGGTCAAAACATCCCTAAGCGCGCTATTTAACACGCAGCAAATCTGAATAGCGCGTGGTATACGCCGGCGATAGCATGTCGCGCTTCATCTGCCACGGTTTGACAATCCCCTGCCCGGCAAACCATACTCGCCCTCGCCCTTCCTGGTTCAATTTATCCAGCGTCGCCATCAATTGGCCGCTATTGCGGCGTGGCGGGTGCTCGTCAAACAGGTCGATTTGCGCCATCGCCGATTCGCTGAAATCCCCCAGCATCACCCCGCCCTTCAGATAGCGACATCCCTCCCGCCAGATTTCATCCAACGCCCGTACCGCCATCGCGATGATATCGCGGCTGTCATTGCTCGGCATCGTCAGTCGTGTGGTCGCCAGGTTACTGTAATAACCTTCGCCGGCGGCATGCGGGCTGGTTTTGATAAATACCGACACGTTGCGGCAAAAGCGCTTTTCGCCACGCAGCTTTTCCGCAGCGCGTTCTGCATAGCTGCAAATCGCCTCACGCATATGCTGATAGTTCGTCAGGCGATGGCCAAACGAACGGGAACAGACAATCTGCTGTTTGGTCGGTGCGACATCCTCCCAATGCAAACAGGATTCGCCGCGCAGTTCACGCACCGTACGTTCCAATACCACGCTAAACGTTTTGCGGATCAGTTGTGTATCGCAGTCCGCCAATTGCAGCGCATTTTCAATACCCATGGTCTGCAACTGCCGCGTCAGGCGACGGCCAACGCCCCACACTTCGCTCACCGGTAATAACGCCAGCAGCTTACGCTGGCGCAACGGATCGGAAAGATCCACCACCCCTTTGGTTTGCTCCCATGTTTTAGCCGCATGATTAGCCAGTTTGGCCAGCGTTTTCGATGGCGCAATGCCCACGCCCACCGTCAGGTGAGTTTCTCGCTTGATCCTATCGCGCACCGCCCGGCCAAAATCTGCCAGCGATACGCCGTTGCTCATGCCGTCCAGCTTTAGGAAAGCCTCGTCCAGTGAATAGATTTCTACCGCCGGCGCCATCGCCTCCAGGGTATCCATCACTCGCGCCGACATATCGGCATACAATGCATAGTTGGAAGAAAATACCGCCACATTCAGCCGCTGCGTTTCCTGCCTGATTTTGAAATACGGCGCGCCCATCGGGATACCCAACGCTTTGGCTTCGGCGCTGCGGGCGATCACACAGCCGTCGTTATTGGAAAGCACGATCACCGGCCGCCCTCGTAAATCCGGGCGGAAGATGGTTTCACAAGATGCATAAAACGAATTCACATCCACCAAAGCAAACATGATGATACTCACAATAAAAACTGTATATAAATACAGTATAAAAATATCACAAGCGCGATCAACTCATCTGTTCAAAATGACGAGAAATGCCGATGCTCAAGACCTGCTCCGCCCAAGCAGTAAGCGGCAATAGGATGTTTGCGCCATCAATCACGCCCATGGTCACGGATCACCGCGCGGCATAGACGATAAACGTCACCACGCCAAAGATTTCCAGCGTTGCATCTTCGGCCAGAATAATCGGCGCATAGGCCGGGTTCATGGCTACCAATTGCCGCGTGGGATGTAACTGTAATCGCTTGACGGTGAATTCGCCGTCGATAGCGGCAATCACGATGTTGCCATGCTCAGCATTGAGTGCGCTGTCGACCACCAACAGGTCGCCGTCATGAATATTGGCATCAATCATCGAATTGCCGCTGGCGCGTACAAAATAGGTGGCGTTAGGATGCCGCACCAGCAGCTTGCCGATATCCAACCGCGACTCGACATAGTCCTGCGCCGGAGAAGGAAACCCACAGGGGACACGCTCGGCAAACAGAGGGAAAGCAGGTTCTGCTGCTTTTTCATCTGGTTGGAAAAATATCATCTGGCACCTCTTTTACTGTTTTTATATACAGTATTTGAGGTGCCAGTCAGGATCAAGCGGCAGATGGGGAAAAGCCACTATCAGGCTGATGGCGCAGGGAATTTAATTTCAACACGGATTTGCCTCTGTGCAAACCCTTGCCTTGCCATACCGCAGCGCGGTTTACTTCACCCGTCGCCCTTGTGCGTCAATCACTTCTTCGCCGTCTTCTTTGCTGAACGGTCCTAACTGTGCATCCGGTAAAATATCCAGTACCGCCTCTGACGGACGGCATAAGCGGGTACCCAGCGGAGTGACCACAATCGGGCGATTAATCAGGATCGGGTGTTGCAACATACAGTCGATCAGCCGTTGGTCGCTCCAGCTATCCTGCGCCAAATCCAGTTGCTGATAAGGCTCGACGTTTTTACGCAGCAAATCGCGCACCGATATGCCCATTTCGCTAATCAACCCGATCAGTTCATCACGGCTCGGCGGCGTTTCCAGGTACAATATGACCGTCGGCTCTACGCCGCTGTTGCGGATCAGCGCCAGCGTATTGCGTGACGTACCGCAGTCCGGATTATGATAAATCGTTATATTGCTCATAAAACGCTCCCACCTCTTCCTCTGTTATAGCGCAACGGACAGGCGCAGCGCCAATGCGGCCAGCGTGACGAACAGCACCGGCAATGTCATCACTACCCCCACGCGGAAATAGTATCCCCAGGTGATGTTGATATTTTTACGAGACAGCACATGCAGCCACAGTAACGTCGCCAGGCTGCCTATCGGCGTGATTTTCGGCCCCAGATCGCTGCCAATCACGTTAGCGTAAATCATGGCTTGCTTAACTACGCCGCCGGCGGTACTGCCGTCGATCGACAGCGCACCAATCAACACCGTAGGTAGGTTATTCATCACCGACGACAGGAAGGCGGTAATAAATCCGGTACCGAGCGTCGCAGCCCACAGGCCACTTTCTGCCAGACGATTGAGCACCATAGAAAGCAGGTCGGTCAGCCCCGCATTACGCAGACCGTAGACCACCAGATACATCCCCAACGAGAAAATGACGATTTGCCATGGAGCGCCGCGCAGCACTTTGCCGGTATTGATCGCCTGGCCTTTTTTCGCGACCAACAATAAAATCAATGCGCCCACCGCGGCAACCAGGCTAACCGGAACGCCATGCGGCTCCAGAGCGAAGAAACCGACCAGTAGCAACAGCAACACGCCCCAACCGGCGCGGAACGTCGGCAGACAGCGGATCGCCTGCGCTGGTGCCTTCAGTCGCGCGACGTCATAACGGGCCGGAATGTCCTTGCGGAAAAACCAGTGCAGCATAATCAGCGTCGCTGCAATGGCCACCATATTCACCGGTACCATCACCGAGGCATAGTCATTAAAACCCAGCTTGAAGAAGTCGGCCGAGACGATGTTAACCAGGTTGGAGACGATAAGCGGCAGACTGGCGGTGTCGGCAATAAAACCGGCCGCCATCACAAAGGCTAACGTCGCCGCCGGGCTAAAGCCCAGCGCCAGCAACATGGCGATAACGATCGGCGTCAGGATCAGCGCTGCGCCGTCATTGGCAAACAGCGCAGCAACCGCCGCCCCCAACAGAATAATATACGTAAACAGCCAGCGCCCTTTACCGCCCCCCCAGCGTGCGACATGCAGCGCCGCCCATTCAAAAAAGCCGGACTCATCCAGCAACAGGCTGATGATAATCACCGCAATAAACGTGGCAGTGGCATTCCAGACGACGTGCCACACCACCGGTATGTCACCCACCTGCACCACACCGCTCAGCAGGGCCAGGGCCGCTCCCAATAAAGCACTCCAACCAATGCCCAGTCCTTTGGGCTGCCAAATCACCAACACAATGGTCAGAATAAAAATTGCGCCTGCCAGCCACATGGGGCCTCCTCGTGACATGCTGAAAATATATGGGATACCATATGTTATTATTTAAAATCCGGATCGTTACAGACAGACTGCGCGGCTATCAGCTAACGCACAACTGGCGGCCAGTTGCCCGGCAAGCTGCGTCACCCTCTCCTGTTGGCTAAGGTAAGCCTGCTCGATAATATGTGCCGCCCACGCTGGCATATGCGGCGAAAGTCGATAGTAGATCCACTTGCCTTCCCGCCGATCCTTCAGTAGCCCACTGGCGCGCAACATCGCCAAATGGCGGGAGATCTTCGGTTGGGATTCGCTCAATGCGGCGGAAAGCTCACATACGCACAGCTCCCCGGCATGTCGTAACAGCAGCACCATGCTCAGTCGCGTATCGTCTGAAAGATTTTTGAACAGCTGTAAAGGTATCAGCGTTGTCATAATGGCCTCAGGTTGTTGCCCGCGCTAATCATAGGCCGGCAGTGCAACAAGTCAAATAATATATGAAAAAACGAATGTGTATTCTCAGCTGGCGGCGAGGACGAGGTTACCGCTGCGTAATTACGCTAAACTTGTTATTCCATGCAGTCGCGCCTGGAGGTTGAATGACGCTCCCGATACAAAGCGAAAAGCAAAGCCGACAAACGCCGGTAACAGAAGATATACCGCTGTTGCGTTTGTCATGGCTACTGGAAAAGCTGGGTTATGTGCTGATGTTTTCGGTGGTAATTGCCGCTCTGGCCGGCGTGTTTGCCGACGGCATCTTGAGCGACACCCGGCAGCAAAACGTTAACGGTACTCTCACCGTGGATTATCAGCGTTTCGCACGCCAGGGCGCGCAAAGCCAGTGGCGGGTAAAAATCAAGGATGACGGCGACGGTCCGCTCACCTTGATGGTATCGGACAGCCTGACAGCAAGCTATCTGATCGAAAATATCCAACCGCAATCGGTACAGGTCACGCAGCGCGGCAATGAAATCTTGTTCAGCGTGCCGGATGACGACCGACAGCAGTGGCACACCTTCAATCTCACCTTACGCGCCCAGGATTGGGGACGGTTCAGCGCCAGCCTCGCCGATGGCGAGACTCCCCCTATCGTTATTCACCAATGGATCTATCCGTGAGGAATCGCCATGGACATTGTCTTCCGCGCTACGGCTATCTATCTGATACTGTTTATCGTATTGAAAATCGCCGGTAGCCGCACCTTGTTGCAAATGACTTCTTTTGATTTCATTTTATTGCTCATTATCAGTGAGGCCACGCAACAGGCCATGTTGCCGGACGATTTTTCGGTGACGGCAGCTTTTATTACCATTGTCACCTTATTTACCATCGATATTGTTTTCTCATTAATAAAAACCTATATCCCTTTAGCTGATAAATTTCTGGATGGTTCACCGGTAATTCTGGTAGAGAACGGCAAGGTATTGCGCTGGCGGCTGACCAAGCTGCATTTAACCACCGACGACATCCTGGAAGTGGCGCGTAACAAACAGGGAATAGAAGACATTGGGCAGATTAAATTTGCCATTATGGAAAAAAACGGTGATATATCTATCATCCCGCAACAACAAAAATAAAACTGCCAATAAAACAATTAACAAAAAAAACAATATTAAGATTAATCCTAAAACCACAGGCACCCGAAAACACACGAAATCCATTGCAGCGAGAATGCCGCTTATCGGCTAAACTTTATTATTGAGCATGTGATTAATATTCACAACGTAGCATCACACCGAAATAACCAAATAGGAGTGTCACTATGTCAATCAAAACGTTGAACGATTTATTCATTCATGCACTCTCGGATGTATACAGCGCCGAAAAACAAATCACAAAAGCCCTACCTAAATTAGCGCGTGCTGCAACGACGGAAGAATTGGCCAATGCGTTTAAAACACACCTGGAAGAAACGCAGGGGCAAATTGAGCGGCTGGACAAACTGGTGGAAAGCACGCCAGAAATACGCATAAAGCGCATCAAATGCCTGGCAATGGAAGGGTTGATCGAAGAGGGCCAGGAAGTGATTGATAGCGTTGAGGCAGGCCCGGTACGCGATGCCGGCCTGATTGCTGCGGCACAGAAAGTTGAACATTATGAGATTGCCACCTATGGCACTCTGTGTGCGCTGGCAGAAAAACTGGGCTATACCACGGCGAAAAAACTGTTAGGCGAAACGCTGGAAGAAGAGAAATCAACCGACAGCAAGCTGACCCTGCTGGCAGAAAAGAAAGTAAATCAGAAAGCCGCCTGAACAGGCGTCCTTTCCGGTGGGAAACAGGCCGGTATTTGCCGGCCTTTTTGCATTTTCGACGGTGACACTCTTATTGGAGGTAAACCATGCGAAACCAACAATCTGAAACAGCCAGGGAAAAATCCTCAAAAACCGGTATGAAAGGGCCTCGCCCATACTATGCTTATATTATTGGCGCTATTGTGGTCATCCTGGCTATTATATATAGCATAATGTATTGGTAATCCTCCCTGACAGGGACGTCAGGTAATACGTTTTTCTTGACTGGCAACGGTCCATTTTTCGGATTGGCAGCGTGGGCAGTTAAAATCATCGCCCTTCTGCAAAAAACAGGTGTAACTACAGCAGGTACATGAATAATAGCCCTCAGATTCGATAGTATTGCAACATTCCACCATAGAAAATGGCAATACCGACAAACCTGGTTTAACATCTTCATCCTTATAAAAATAGACGCTAAGGTTGCCATCTATCTCCAAGATCGCCAGTCTGACCTGTCCAAGATGGTCAATGCCTTTTTCCCTCAACTCCATAATAAACTCTTCATAGGCAAAACTTTGCTTCTTGGTATTTTCCCAGTGCAACACCCCTTCTTTAACCAATAAAATCGGCTTGCCCTCCAATTTAATCTGCAAGCGCGTGCTTTTATTAATCAAGGTGGTGAAAAACCGATACAGGCCGGTAATGGTAATAAAGGTGATTATCACTGGCAGTAGCGGTGAGTCCTGGTTAAGCGCAACATCGCCGGCCGCCGACCCCAGGGTCAGAATGATGATCAATTCGAACAGGGTCATTTGCTTGACGCCACGTCGCCCCACCCAGCGCAGGAAAATATAGGCCAGGAAAAAGGTAAACACCGAACGAAACGCCACTTCAAGCAGGTAGGTATACGGATAATCATTGATTGCAATTCTATTGAAATCAAAAACTTTCATACGCTAGCCCCTTGCTACATAACGGTTATGGTGGAAAGCGTCGTTTTCGGGCACAAAAAAGCCCGGTTTCGGGCGAAGACCGGGCCGATAGAGGCAATTAGCCGTTAAGGATCATCCCGCCGTTGATGTGCAGCGTTTGTCCCGTCATGTACGACGAATCGCTGCTTGCCAGATACACATAGGCCGCAGCCAGCTCCGAAGGCTGTCCAGGGCGTTTCATCGGCGTATCTTTACCGAATTGGGCTACTTTATCCGCCCCGAATGAAGCTGGAATAAGCGGTGTCCAGATTGGCCCCGGGGCAACTGAATTAACGCGGATACCCCGTTGGCACAGCTTCAGCGCCAGCGAGCGGGTAAAGGCGGTGATCGCGCCCTTGGTTGCCGAATAGTCAATCAGATCGGGATTGCCGTGATAGGCCGTCACCGACGAGGTGTTGATGATCACCCCGTCCTTGGGCAGATATTCCAATGCCGTCTGGGTAAGTTTCACCATGCTGAAGAAATTGGTGGCAAAGGTTTTTTCCAATTGTTCTTCGGTGATCATCTCCGGTTGATCGACCGGGTGCTGTTCACCGGCGTTATTAACCAGAATATCCAGCTTGCCGAAATTGGCGATGGTTTTCGCCACGATTTGCTTCACGAAGCCGTTATCTCGCAGGTCGCCCTTCAGCAGCAGGATTTCCCCGCCGTACTTCGCCGCGCAACGCTTGGTTTCCTTAGCGTCTTCATCTTCATCCAGATAAACCACCGTGACCTTTGCCCCTTCTTTCACATAGGCAATGGTTGCAGCCCGCCCAATCCCGCTATCACCACCGGTAATGATCGCCACCTTCCCTTCCAGTTTACCGCCGGCGCGGTATGCCGGGTCGTCATAGACCGGTTCAGGCAGCATTTCATTCTCGAAGCCCGGCTGTTCATCTTGATGCTGTGCAGGTTGGTTTCTCTGTTCCATGTCGCCTCCGTTGTATCGTTAGCCAATGACATTGGGTTACTTTTCCTGCTGATAGGGGATCTCAGCGTCGCTTTGCCTTTTGTCAGATTTCAGGGCAATGATATTTCTTTCCCGGTCAAATTTTTCAACCTGACACAGCGTTTTCTCGCCGTTAATCTCCAATTCTATTTCGTCCCATTCACCTAATGAGCTCAACATTTTGGCAATTTCCGGCGACTGCTCGCAGTGGATAAGAATACTGCCCTTGCAACTGCCGTCCATGGGATGCGGCGGTGGTAATATCTCAGCGCCTAAGATGATCTTATTTTGATATCTCACAACATCAGCCATGATATTTCCTCGCTATTTGTCGATTAAATATCTAAGGACGCATTAAGCATTCCTTTGCTGCCGTTCTGGATAGGGGAAAGGTTTATTTCTGATTTAAATAAGCCTTTGTGATAGATGGCATATTCTCCAGCAACCAGTCGGCCATCGCCTGTTCCTGCTTGAGGATCTTTTCCAGTACCATTTGGGTTTCATAGTCACCCACCAGTTCGGCAGCGGCGATCAGCGTGGTATAGGAGGCGATCTCCATATGTTCGAAGACATAAGAGCTCATTGACCCCTTGACGATCTCATCCTCGACAAAGAAGCCGCTCAGCGTCTGGCCAAGCGCTACCGCCTTACCCGCCAGATCCTTCATGCTGGAGGTGGAAGTATCCAGACGTTCGATACAGCTCTTCAGCTGTTGCTGCTGCTGTTTGGTTTCTTCCAGATGCTGAATCACGCGGTTATGTAGCTGTGGGTAATCCTTTACGCGATCCTTCATGCCGTTGAGCATGGTTTCCGCCTGTTCCTCCATGGCGTGCGCATCGCGCAGCCAGTCGATGAAGTGGTCTTTTAAATCGCTCATTATATTCTCCCGTGCATTTAGGATGAAAAGCAGAATTATTTTCACCTCACCCAAATAACTTTAGTAAAACGTGCTAAATATGCCAGCAAGGTTAATAAAAATTACAATTTACACATCTTTAAACAACTCACATAAATAACAAATATCGATTTAGGATTATTCTTATAAAAATAAACCAACGCATGTTCACAGTGATTATCATGGTCACTTTTTTGTCACAAGGGAAATACCGCCATGCGTAACCACAGTGAAACATTCAATTTGCAAGACAAACCAAGAAACCGCGATGATATCGCCGAGGCGATTAAACGACTTGGCGAACTCGATCGAGAAATGAGCGCCCTGGAAAACGAGCTCAATGAAAAAATAAGCCAGTTGACCGACCGCTATATGACCAGCATTAAACAGAGCAAATCCCAGTATCAGAAGCTCTATCAGGATATCGCCATCTGGTGTGAGGCCAATAAGGAACGGCTGTTGACAGACGATGGCAAAAAGTCCGTCAATCTCATCACCGGTGAAGTGAAGTGGCGTATCCGCCCCCCGGCGGTGATTGTCAACGATCCACAGCAGGCGTTGGCCGCTTTGAAACGCTTTGGCCTCAATCAATTCATCCGTACTCGGGAAACGATTAACAAGGAGGCGATTTTGCATCAGCCGGAACAGATTAAAGGCATTGCGGGCATTGCCATACTCGAAGGTCAGGAAGATGTCATTGTCACCCCTTATGAAAAGGCGCTCGATTAACCCTCGGGCAGCATAGCGTCACGCGCCGTGCTGCCCGCCAGGAAACGCTACGCGGGGATCGCCGCCGCTTTGGCACTGCGGCTCCATACCCGGTGTGCGGCCAGCGCCTGAATAAAGCGCTCCATCATCTCGCCTTTCACCGCCCTGGCCTCGATGACGCCCTCTTCTGCCTGCTCATTCCCATGCCACAGCGACTTCAATTGCAGCGCATCACCGCTCAGACCAATGACCTTGAGGTGCTTGTAAGCCTCCAGCAGATAATGCTGGGCATCACCGCTGCCTAGCAATGCAGCGGCCGCACCGTCAGGCACCAGTACCGCATCAACGGTAATGGAAGGTGCACCGGCGAAGGTGGCATCGATATGAATCTGCGAACCGTCGCTGCCCTGCAACACGTCCTGCGTAGCCGCCAGCAATTTAGCGTGCACGCCGCGTTTTTTCAGCTCTTTGAGCATGCTCAGCAGGTCATTGGATACCACACCCGCCCCCAACAACACGGCGACAACACGGCCTTTAACGCTACCGCCCGGCATGGCATACAGACTCAACGCCGGATCTTTTTGCAGGCCGTTGACCGGTTTCGGCGCTGGCGTTTTCAATACGCTGGCCGACAGGGTAATGCCCAGATTGAACGCCACCTTTTTCGCCAATGTGGTATCGATATGCGCCAGTTTTTCCACCACGCGCTGACGGATATAGGCGCGTGCCACTTTGCCCAGTTCAAACGAGAACGCATCAATGATGTGCTGCTGTTCTACCGGCGTCTGACTCAGCCAGAACAGCCGCGGCTGCGCATAATATTCCTGGAACGACTCGCTCCTTTCACGAATTTTATGCGCATCAATCCGCTCGGCGTAACTGGCAAAACCGCCGCCGCTAGCCGAGGGCGGCGTTTCTCGTGGCCAGTTATTGTTGATTGAATTCGGGCTGTAGTTGGCCGGATTGGTGTCGATATCCATCCGGTGCATGCCGTCGCGTTGCAAATTGTGATACGGGCAGGTCGGTCGGTTAATCGGTATTTCGTGGAAGTTCGGCCCACCCAGACGGCTGATCTGCGTATCGGTGTAGGAAAACAGGCGCCCTTGCAACAGCGGATCGTTAGTGAAATCAATCCCCGGCACAATATGCCCTGGGTGGAATGCCACCTGTTCGGTTTCGGCGAAGAAATTGTCAGGGTTGCGATCCAGCACCATTTTGCCGACCAGCTCTACCGGTACCAGTTCCTCCGGGATCAGCTTAGTGGCGTCCAGCAGATCAAAATCGAACTTGAACTCGTCTTCTTCCGGGATCAACTGCACTCCCAGCTGATATTCCGGGTAATCGCCGGCTTCGATAGCCTCCCACAGATCGCGGCGATGAAAATCGGCGTCCTTGCCCGCCAGTTTTTGCGCTTCGTCCCACAGTAGCGACGCTTTACCCGCCACTGGCTTCCAGTGGAAACGCACAAACGTGGCTTTGCCCTGAGCATTAACCAAGCGGAAGGTATGAATACCAAAACCTTCCATCGTCCGATAGCTGCGCGGAATACCGCGATCCGACATCGCCCAGATCACGTTATGCAGCGTTTCCGGCTGGAGCGAAACAAAATCCCAAAAACTGTCGTGGGCGCTGGCGCCCTGCGGGATTTCATTATGCGGTTCCGGTTTCACCGCATGCACGAAATCAGGAAACTTGATTGCGTCCTGAATGAAGAACACCGGCGTATTGTTGCCAACCAGATCGAATATGCCTTCCTGAGTATAAAACTTGGTGGCGAAACCGCGGATATCGCGCACCGTATCCGCCGAGCCGCGGGAGCCCTGCACCGTTGAGAAACGTACGTAAACCGGCGTTTTTTGCCCTTCATGTTGCAGGAAATCCGCTTTGCTCAGGTGCGCCAGGCTTTTATATAACTCAAAATAGCCATGCGCCGCCGAACCACGCGCATGCACAATGCGTTCTGGAATACGTTCATGGTCAAAATGCGTGATCTTCTCGCGCATGATGAAGTCTTCCAGCAGCGTCGGCCCACGCGCGCCAGCCTTCAGCGAGTTTTGATCGTCACCGATACGCGTCCCCTGGTTAGTGGTCAGCGGCTGTCGATCGTCATATTTGCGATTGATCTCTAACGCCTTGATTTTGGCACTGGCCGGCCCGGTTTTTTTCTTGCTGCCGGGCGCAGTCGGCTCTTTGCCTGGCGCGGTCGGTTTTGGGCTAGGTAAATGTGAATTATCTACCGGCGCGGTATCCCCCAAATGAATCTCATCTGCAGGATTGCCTGCCGATACTTTTTTCATTTTGGTGGTTTTATCCTGCGGTTTTGCAATAGGTTTTTTCGACATTGTTTCACCTTATCCAAACGTTGAGAAATAAAAGCCAACGCGGTTATATTCAGCCTTAAAGGGTAGACCAATATCCGTATGCACTCCAATCGGATAACGTAACGGAAAATAACGCTAACAGCACCATCACCTGACGAATAAAAAACATAAAACACCGCCACTTAGCGGCTAGGCCTCGCTATTTACCCAACTAACTGGTAATAGGCTGAAAGCACATTATAATTATTAAAAGCGCATTCATTGCGGAGGTGAAAATGCCTCGTAAATTCAAGCCATCCACGCCTCTCAGCATTGGCACGGAAATAGAACTCCAACTGATTGATATTAAAAGCCTCAACCTGTCTGACAAGGCGGCGTTGATTGTCGCGGATATCAATGATAAAAAACACATTAAGCACGAATTAACGCGTTCAATGCTGGAAATCAACAGTTCGGTACATCTTCAGCTGACTGAGTTAAAACAGGAACTGGCAGCCCAGGTGCAACGTGTACGCGCCACCGCCCAGCGGCATCAGTGCGACGTCACCGGCGGCGGGCGCCACCTGTGCAATGACTGGAAAGATCAGCTGATTACCAATGCACAACGCTATAAAAAATTGGCGACGCGCTTCGGTTATATCAGCAAAATGGCCTGTGTGTTCGGCCAGCATATCCATATCGGCGTGAGCAACGGTGATGAATCGATATATTTATGCCACGCGCTAACGCCCTATTTCCCGCAACTTCTGGCACTTAGTGCATCTTCACCTTATTATCAGGGCGAAGATACGCTATTCGCCAGCTCTCGCTTCAGCGCGCAAAATTCCTTTCCCAACTATGGATGTATTGAAAAAATATATTCATGGCAGGAGTTTACTGAATATTACGACACGCTAACCTCTGCCGGAGTTATCGAAAGTATCAAGGACATCTATTGGGATGCGCGACCAAAACCGGAGCTTGGTACGGTAGAAATAAGAGTCTGTGACACGCCATTACATATTAGCCACGCGGCAAACCTGGTGGGATATTGTCGTTTAATTGCCCGTTATCTATTGAAAAATCGGCATGAAATCATCCCGGAATATAACGCGTTCTCCATGTACAACAAATTGAATGCCTGCCGTCATGGATTGCAGGCCGATTACGTCGATGCCCAAACGTTACAACGTTGCAGCCTGGCCGAACATATCCTGACGACGCTGACCCGACTCCACCCAGAGGCCGTTGATGATGAGGAGCGCCAGTTGCTGCAAACGCTTGAACGTTTTGTCCGGCGTGGGGCCAATGATGCCGATAACATTCGCCGCTTGCTGGACAGTGGTTTAACACAGCCGGAGACCATCAAACGCATGTGCGACGCCCTGCTGGTGCCAATGAGTTAACTTTCAGCTATTGATTCCATACGCCAAAGCGTCTGTTCATTATGTGCGCTTTCCCTACAATATAGCTGAATGAAAAAACCGCACTTAACCATTACCGGGGGCACTTTATGTACAACTTTTCGCGCTATCAGGCCAAAGAACTGGCTTTGGCTTATATGAGCGGTAAACGGCATGATCTATCGCCGCAAGAATTCCTGCAACAGCTGAAAAACACCGAAAAATCATTTGACCATCTGCTCAAACACGGCTGTGAACCACGCGAGGTGCTGGTAAAAAGTTTTTAACCCGGCCAGCGCTACGCTGAATAACGGCCTGCTTTTCGCAACTCGCTAGCGTCTTTCGCCGGCGGCATGCCAAACAGCCGTGCGTATTCCCGGCTGAACTGCGACGGACTTTCATAACCCACGCTGAACGCTATGCTACCAACATCCCGCTGTTGCGCCACCAGCATATGGCGCGCCTGTTGCAGACGAATGCGCTTTTGATATTGCAATGGGCTGACACCGGTTACCGCTTTGAAGTGCCGGTGCAATGAGGATGGACTCATACCACAATCAGCCGCTAACTCAGCAATTTCAAACGGTTGTGCATAATGTTGATTGATCCATTGCGCCGCTCGATGCACCTGCCCCAGTCGGCTGTCAGGTACGGCAATTTGTCGCAACATCGCGCTCTGCTCGCCTTGCAACAGGCGGTAGAGGATTTCGCGTTCAATCAGCGGTGCCAGGGTCGAAACATCCTGTGGATGATCCAGTAACCGTAGCAGGCGTACGATCGGATCCAGCAAATCGGTGTTCAGGCTATGTACGGCGATTGCCGCGTTGGGACTTACGCCGACCGGGGCCGGCATGCCAATCGCCAGTGACGCTAATTGTGCACAATCCAATTCCAGTCCAAGGGCCAGATAGGGTTCGGTTTTGGTGGCGCAACACACCGCACCGCTTAGCGGCAGCGCCACAGAGGTAATCAGGTAATTTGCCGGATTATACTCAAACACCTTTTCCCCCAGCGAAGCGCGTTTCGCCCCTTGCGCCACAATGCAGACCATCGGCTGGTAAACCGCCGGGATCGCTGCGGTCAGACAATCGGATCGGGACAACATCACGCGAGGGATCGCCGTAATGTCGATCATCCCACGACAGTGCCTGTCGATTAAATCACCCAGTTCATCAAGCTGCTGCATCTTTCTCTCCACTACGATTTGCCAGTTTTAGGCAAGAATCAGCCAGTAATTGGCACTGCCAGCCAGACGATGCCGCGCATACTGGACTCTGACTTTACAGAGAGGAACAACGTATGAGCAAGACATGGTTTATTACCGGCGCTTCCCGCGGGATCGGTGCCGAAATTGTCAAAGCGGCCCTGACGGCAGGCGATAACGTGGTGGCAGCAATGCGTACCCCCTCGCCGTCGCCCCCTGATGGCGAGCAACTGCTGACGGTCAGACTGGACGTCAGTCAGCCCGAGCAGATTACCCAGGCGCTGGCCGCCGCTAGCGCACGTTTTGGCAGGATTGATATATTAGTCAACAACGCCGGCTACGGTGAACTGGGGTTGTTCGAAGAAATTCCACCGCAGATGGCCGAGCAGCAGTTTGCCACCAATGTGTTCGGCCTGTTTAACGTCACGCGTGCCGTATTGCCACTGATGCGCGCCCAACGTGGCGGGATGATTTTTAATCTCTCGTCCATTGGCGGCATGGTCGGCGGTGCTGGCGCATCGCTGTACTGCAGCAGTAAATTTGCCGTGGAGGGATTTTCCGAATCGCTGGCGGCCGAAGTGGCGCAGTTCAACATTGCCGTTACGCTGATCGAGCCGGGCTATTTTCGCACCGACTTTCTTGATGATCGGTCGGTGCGCTTTGCCGCAGCCAGCATTGATGATTACCGTGCCCTGTCACAACAGTTCACCGACGGCATGCAACAGCGCAGCCATCGGCAAGCCGGCGACCCGAAGAAACTCGCTGATGCCATACTGCAACTCGCGGCAAGCGAACGCCCCCCGATACGCTTTCTCGCCGGCAGTGACGCGGTCGAGGTCGCGGAAAACAAAATCGCCACGCTGAGCCAGGAGCTGGCCGCCTACCGCCAGCTTTCCATCAGCACCGATGGCGAATTCTAAACGCCCCCTGCCCACCGCCTTGCGGGGCGGTGCGGCGGTTCCCCGCACAGGCTCCTGCGCGGCCAGCATCCATCGGGAAATGTTCGCCTCTGGATACGAATGTGCTTTAAATTCGCCTCTAGATACGAATTATTGACAAATTCGCCTCCAGGTGCGAATTTATTGTTCTCTGTCCCCTTGGTTCAACGCCTATGAAAGCACAACTTAGCGTTATTACCGGTGACCTGGTCAACTCGCGTCACGTCGATACCGCGCATTACATTGCGCAGTTACGCCATCTGCTCAACAAACTCCAGCAGGAAAACTGGCTACAGCATTTTGATATTTTCCGCGGTGATGCCTTCCAGGCGGAGTGTAAACCGGAACATGGCTTGCTGTTGGCGGTCTATCTGCGTGTCTCGCTAAAGGCCGGCAATGCCGAATGGGATGCGCGCATCGCCGTCGGACTCGGCAGCCGCAACGCAAGGCGCGCGGGTTATGGCAGTGCCTTCCTTAATTCTGGTAACGCCATGGACCAGATGACAAAAAGTTGCAAGCTGGCTCTGAAAATTGACAACCAGCGCGCCAACGCCATTGTCAGCGATCTGCTGCCGATGCTAGATCATACCCTCAGCCGTTTGTCGCAGGCCGAAGCGCACGTCATGCAGGCACGCATGTTTGCCGACAGCAATGCGCAGGTAGCAAAAAAACTGCAAAAAGCAGCGTCCACCGTTTCTGCTACGCTAAAACGCGCGGCTTATGAAGAAACCATACGGTTCGTCGAGGCGATTAACAGGATCATTTAAGTATGGAAATCACCTACGCTCCTTTGTTGCTGTGGTTGTTGGTGGGCCATGTGATAGCCGACTTTCCGCTGCAACCGCTCAGTTGGGTGCAAGACAAGGCCAGGCATCGTGCCCGTTCGCGCTTATTGGTGTTACATGCACTGATCCATGGCGCCGTGGCAGCATGGGTGGTCGCCGCCTTTGGCGGGATCTACGGCGGCATAACGGCCGTCGGGGTGCTGGCGGCACTGATTTTTATCAGCATTAGCCACTATCTGATTGATTTAATAAAGGTCACGCTATTGAGGCAGCTTCAGCACGTCGGCGGTTTTCTGCTCGATCAGGGCCTGCACCTGTTGATGCTGCTATTGCTATGGCTGTTTGTCACGCCAAATGCCTACATGCTAACCGCCATTGCGGCGCTGCCAGTGACCGGTTGGCATATTGGGCTGTTGGCATTGGCCTATTTGCTGATTTATATGCCGATGGGGATTCTGATTGGCCAGTTTCTGGCACGCTGGACTCCACAGATGCCACCGTCGGCCAAGGCAGACGACGACTCACTGTTACGCGCCGGCAAGCAGATCGGTTATTTGGAAAGGACGCTGATCCTGACTTTTGTGCTGATCGGCCAACTACCGGCCATCGGTTTTTTACTGGCGGCCAAATCAATCTTTCGCTTTGGTGATTTACGCCAAAGTGATGACAAAATGCGTACCGAGTACGTAATGCTCGGTACGCTGTTCTCATTTACCCTGACCATCATGCTCGGGCTGTTGATCAAGGCATTATGGTAGCCGTCGGGTAACGTTCGCGGCCCTCACCGTTAGAGCCATTCGCCGAAGCGGCGAATATAAAAACGCTTCATCAACTGCGCAACAACGCAGTAGCTGACCAGCGTGGCGACCAGCCATGGGAAGTATTCCCACGGCAGCGGCTGCAGGCCAACCCAGGCGCCCAATGGCGAAAAGGGAATATAAATACCGATCGCCATCACCAATCCGGTCATCAGCAGCACCGGCAATGCTGCGGTGCTCTGGATGAACGGAATTTTCTGAGTGCGCAGCATATGCACCACCAGCGTTTGCGACAACAGCCCTTCAATGAACCAGCCGGACTGGAACAGCGCCTGATGCTCAACGCTGTTGGCAGCAAACACGAACCACATCAAGGCGTAGGTGGTGATATCGAAAATCGACGAGGTCGGCCCAATCCACAGCATAAAACGACCAATGTTCTTGGCGTCCCACTTGCGTGGCTTGCGCAGAAATTCTTTATCCATCTTGTCCCATGGCAAAGACAGCTGCGAGATGTCGTACATCAGATTCTGAATCAGCAAATGAATCGCCAGCATCGGTAAAAATGGAATAAACGCGCTGGCAACCAACACCGAGAACACATTGCCAAAATTGGAACTGGCGGTCATGTTGAGATACTTGATGATATTGCCGAAGGTTTCGCGGCCCTTGATAACGCCCTGTTCCAGTACCATCAGGTTTTTTTCCAGCAGGATGATATCCGCCGACTCTTTGGCGATATCGGTAGCGGTATCCACCGAAATACCCACATCGGCATCACGCAGCGCCGGGGCGTCGTTAATACCATCGCCCAGAAAACCGACGGTGTGGCCATTTTCCTGCAACATTTTCAATACGCGTGATTTTTGCAACGGTGTCAGCTTGGTGAACAGGGTGCGCAACTCGACTTCATGCGCCAACTGACGATCGTCCATTTGCTCGATTTCCGCCCCGGAAAGCGGCGTCCCCGGCTCCAGCCCCACATCGCGACAGATTTTGCTGGTAATCACCGGGTTGTCGCCGGTTAATACTTTCACCGCCACGCCGTTTTCCTGCAACGCCGCAATCGCCTGCTGAGCACTCTCCTTTGGCGGGTCGAGGAACGTCAGCAGCCCTTCGATCACCATATCGCACTCATCGGCTACGCTAAGCGGCAATTTACCGCCTGTTTCTCCCAGTTCGCGCGTCGCCAGCATCAAAACGCGAAAGCCGTCTTCATTATACCGAGTGGCCAGCGCCATCAGCGCCGCACGCCGCTCGTCGTCCAACGGCAAAGTCTGCTCACCGTCCCTCACCCAGGTGGCGATCTGCAACATTTCTTCTACCGCGCCTTTGCAGATCAACAGCGGCTGCCGGTTTTCCTCGCTGACCACGATCGACAGACGACGACGAATGAAATCAAACGGCAGTTCATCCAGCTTCCGGTAACGCCCTAATGCCTCAATGCCGGGTTTGTCGCGGCCAAAACGGATCACCGCCTGATCCATCAAATTTTTCATGCCACTCTGATGGACGCTGTTCAACCAGGCCAGTTGCAGCACCTGGCCATTGCTCGCTCCCGTCGTATCCAGGTGGTGTTCCAGAATGATGCGATCTTGCGTTAGCGTACCGGTTTTGTCGGTGCATAATACGTCCATCGCACCGAAGTTCTGAATGGCGTTCAGCCGCTTGACCACTACTTTGCGCCGCGACATGGCTATGGCGCCTTTCGCCAGGTTGGAACTGACAATCATCGGTAACATTTCCGGCGTCAGGCCAACCGCAACCGCCAAGGCAAACAGTGCCGCTTCGCCCCAGTCACCTTTGGTAAACCCGTTGATCAACAGCACTACCGGCACCATCACCAGCATAAAGCGGATCAGCAGCATGCTGACGCTGTTCACCCCACGGTCAAACGCGGTTTGCGAGCGGCTGCCGACGATCGACTTCGCCAGGGAGCCAAAATAGGTTTTGCCCCCGGTTGCCACGACCACCGCCGTGGCCGTGCCGCTGGCGACGTTGGTGCCCATCAGGCAGACGTTGGCCAGTTCCAGCAATTGACTTTCGTTGGTAACGTCGGTATCGCAGGACTTTTGGCTGACGCAGCCAAGAACGTCGTACTTTTCAATCGGGATCGCTTCGCCGGTCAGGATCGCCTGGCTGATAAACAGATCGCGAGACGTCAGCAAACGTACGTCTGCGGGTACCATATCGCCGGCTGACAGCTGAATGATATCGCCCGGCACCAGTTCACGGATCGGAACCTCCATGGTCAGCGGCTGACTGCTGAAGCTGCTGCGACGCAGCACCGTCGCAGTGGTGCGCACCAGGGATTTCAGCGTCTCGGCGGCCTTGTTGGTACGGTATTCCTGCCAGAAGCGCAGCAGGCCACTGAGGGTTACCATGATCAGAATGATGATTACGCCAGTGAGATCGGTTTCTTCACCGTGCCGGGCGGGCAACCAGTAGTCGGTAAAGAAACCGATCGCCGCCAACGCCATCAGTACAAAAATAAACGGATTGTTGAATGCGCTGACCAGTTGCACCAAGGCGTGCGGCGCTTTTTCATGCGCGACCTGGTTGGCACCAAAATACCCCAACCGTTCTTGCGCATCCTCTTGCGTCAGACCGATGCGATTGCAATTTAAATTGGCCAGGGTTTGATCAAGGCTGTTTGACGCCTCTTGAGCGATGACGTAGGGCTCGCGGCCTTTATTATGACGACGAGTCTTGTGATTAATATAGGACATAACGCTATTCTCTTTATTTATTACGCGCGCAGGCTCACCCCGCCCGAATAATAGGTGTCTTACACAGAATTTGATTTTTCTTTCGCGTTATTAGCAGCGAAATTACACGCTAAAAAAACGAATTAATAACGGTTCTGGGATGATCGTCCATGACGCCTCCTTATCACCGGCTACGGTGAATAAAGCAAGATCGGCTACTCGGCAGCCTCTGCCTGGCGCTGCCGCCATTACGCCGAGCAAAACTCAGCGTCGAGGCGCAGGCTGGCCTGGAGGGAAAAGACTAAAGCGGAACAGTGCCATAATAACGTCCGAATTGGATCTCCCAATACCGCGAGGCACTGGGCAGAATGAAAATACTCGGGGATGCACGACTCAGAAAACAGGGAGGGTGCCGCCCGCCGGTTAGGCAAGCAGCAAAATCAGAAGAGATTGGTCAGCTTGCCTTATTGATGTTATCGCAACTAAAACTGTCCAATTGATTTCTCCTGTGAAATTTTGAGCGAATTATAATGACGTAAGCCAATACTGTAAAGCGTAAATTATTAAACGAAATATAAACCCGAAAAATAATTTAGCGAACTATTCCGACCGCCGTAAATAATAGCGCAAAGCATAGCAGCCACTGTCGTCGTGGACTACGCTATGCGCATACCTTTTTTTCACCCTTGGGAGCATCCGATGAATACCCTGACGCATACGCTGCTTAGTGATATCTGGCAGAGCCTAGGCCATACAGAAACGCCGTTCGGGCAAGTGACCGTTACGGGCGTTGGCGAGCGAAGCTCGGAGTTTCCGGTGACCGAACTCGCCACCGCCAGTTGGGCCGCTGCTGGGCTGAGTTGCGCTCGTCTGCTGCAACAGCGTTACGCCAACGTGCCACAGGTATCTGTCGATCGGCGTTTGGCGTCATTGTGGTTTGGCTGGACCCTGCGCCCCGTCGGCTGGACGCTACCGGCTGCCTGGGATCCGTTGGCCGGCGACTATGCGACCTGCGATGGCTGGATCCGCCTACATACCAATGCCCCACGGCATCGTAAGGCAGTGGAGCAGGTTTTGGGCGAGCATCCCGACAAAGGATCACTGGCAGCAAGCGTGCAAAGTTGGCAGAAGTCCTCGCTGGAGCAGGCGATCGTTGAAGCCGGCGGCTGCGCGGCGGAAATGCGCACCACCGAACAATGGCGGCAACACATACAGGGCAAAAGCGTGGCCATGGAACCACTGATCCATCAGTCGCTGCAAGCGGAAGTCGGCGCAGCGGATTGGCCGCTACCGACCGCACGGCCGTTGCAGGGGGTGCGCGTGCTGGATCTGACGCGCATTATCGCCGGCCCGGTCGCGACCCGCTTTCTCGCCGGCCTCGGAGCCGACGTTTTACGCATCGATCCCTACGGCTGGGACGAACCCGGCGCGGAGCACGAAGTGACGCTCGGCAAGCGCTGCGCCCGCTTGAATCTGCACAATACGCACGATCGAACGACCTTCGAGCAGTTGTTAAGCCAGGCCGACGTGCTGGTACACGGCTATCGCGCCGGCGCGTTGGAAAAGCTGGGCTACGACACGGAACAACGGCGCACACTGTCTCCCGGGCTGATAGATGTCTGCCTGAATGCCTATGGCTGGAGCGGCCCCTGGCGCAGCCGTCGCGGCTTCGACAGCCTGGTGCAAATGAGTTGCGGACTGGCGGCGGAAGGCATGGTCTGGAGTACCTGCGATATGCCACTGCCACTGCCGGTACAGGCATTGGATCACGCCACCGGTTATATGATGGCCGCCGCGGTGCTGGAGGGAATGTGCCAGCGGCTGGCGCGGGGCACCGGCTACAGCGCCCGGCTGTCACTGGCGAGAACCGCGCAACTGCTGTTTGACAATCCGCATCCGCAGCATCACGTGCTTTCCCCGCTGCAACCGGCACGGCTGGAGGATGAAAATCCCGAGATCGAACTGACGACGTGGGGGGCAGCGCAGCGCTTGCAGGCTCCGCTACGGTTGGATGGCACCGCGCTACAGTGGGCGCGGCCGGCGAATGCACTGGGCAGCGCAAAGGCCGAATGGCTGCGCCGCTGAATCAGCGCACCTGCTGCTGTAACCACAGCAATAGGGTCTGTACCGCCGGATTGTCGGCGGCTGATTGCGACCAGACAAAATAGAAATCGCTGTCCTCCGGTTGCCACGCGGCGCCCAGCGCCACCAGTCGCCCCGCCGCCAGCGCGTCTTGTACCAACAGGCTTTTCACCAGCGCGATGCCAAATCCCTGCTCGGCGGCACGGATCAACAGACCGGCGTCGTTGAACGACGCCAGCGCGGGGCCTGGCTCGGCCAACCCCTGCGCCTGAAACCAGCCGCGCCACGGCGTGACATCGTGTTCCAACAGCGGCAGCGTTTCCGCCCCCTGCTGCAAAGCCGATTGCCATTGTTGCGCCAGTAGCGGGGTCGCCACCGGCAGCACTTCACCGGCGGCAATCCACTGCGCGTGGACTCCCGGCCACTGCCCTTTGCCGATGCGGATCGCACCGTCAAAACCCTGCTGCGCCAGATCCTGTACCACCAGCGACGCATCGATATCCAGCACAATATCCGCATGCGTCTGGCGGAAAACATGCAGGCGCGGCAACAGCCAGTAATGCGCAAACGACGGCAGCACGCTGATACGTAACGTTTGGCTGGCGGCAATGCGCCGCACCCGCGTGACGCCGTGTTGCAGAGCCTGCAACGCCGGTTCCGCAATCGCCAGCAGCTCTCGGCCGGCGGCGTTCAGCCGTATGCCGCGCCCAAGGCGGTCAAACAGCGGACAGCCCAACGCGTGCTCAAGTTGCTGGATCTGCTGGCTGACCGCGCCGTGCGTCAAATGAATCTGTTGCGCCGTAGCGCGCAGGTTTTCCAGCCGAGCGGCAATAACGAACGTCGGCAGCAGGTGCAACGGTAATCGCTCATTCACATTGGTTAGCCTTTCTATCCAAAACAGGTATTTTTTATCGATTATCGACGGCTGGCAATAGCGATAAGCTCTTTCTATCATTTTTATCAGGAGAAACGCCATGCACCCGGTTTTGCAACAGGATTTAACCCAGTTACCGCAGATACTTGAACGTACCCGCCAGTGGTCGGAAGATTTTCTGTCCAGTCTGAGCGAACGCTCAGTCTGCCCGCCAATGGCGAGCCAGCAGGTAAACAATGACGATCGGCTTCTGGCAGAAGATGGCGACGGCGCGCTCGCCGCTCTGGAGCACTTTTGGCACCATTATGCCGACGGCATTTCCGCCAGCGCCGGGCCGCGCTATTTCGGTTTTGTCACCGGCGGCGGGACGCCGGCCGCATTGGCCGCCGACTGGTTGGTTAGCGTTATCGACCAGAATAGCCTGCTCAGCCATGACACCGTTGCGGCAGCGATAGAACTGGCAACGGTGGAACAATTAAAATCACTGCTCGGCCTGCCGGCAGCATTCAATGGCAGTTTTGTCAGCGGCGCCACCATGGCCAATTTTACCGGCCTGGCCATCGGCCGCCAATGGCTCGGTTTACAACGCGGCATCGACGTCGCCGAACAGGGCGTAGCAGCTCTGGGACCGATCCGCGTGCTGTCAGCCAACCCGCATTCCAGCAGCGTGAAAGCACTCAGCATGCTGGGCATCGGCCGAGAAGCGCTGAAAATCGTCGGCACGTTGCCGAACGCCGAAGCCATCGACGTTGATGCGCTGGCCCGCTGCCTGGCCGAACAGCCTGATATGCCGACGCTGGTGTTGGCCAGTGCCGGCACGGTGAACACCGTCGCCTACGATAACCTGCCGCAGTTGCTGGCGCTGCGTGAACGTTATCCGTTCTGGCTGCACGTGGATGCGGCCTTCGGCGGCGTGGCGGCCTGTTCTCCCGAATTTGCCCCGTTGCTGGAGGGCTGGCAGCAGGCAGACTCCATTACCGTAGATGCCCATAAGTGGCTTAACGTGCCGTATGACAGCGCCATTCAATTTACCCGCCATCTGGCATTGCAGATGCAGGTGTTTCAAAACCATTCATCGTATCTGGAAGCGCCAACCTTGCGCCCGGACAATTACCTGCATCTAACGCCAGAAAACTCACGCCGCTTTCGCGCCCTGCCGCTGTGGATGGCGTTGAAGGCCTACGGCCGCAGCGGCATGCGCGATATGGTGGAACGCAACGTGAAGCTGGCACGGCAGTTGGGTGCCGAACTGGCGGCCAGCGAAGGGTTCCGCCTGCTGGCGCCGGTAAATCTTAACGTGGTGTGTTTTGCACTCGAGGGTGCCAACGGCGACGCGCTAGCGGCCCGAGATGGTTTTCTTGAACGTCTGGATCAGCAGGGCGTGGTGCGCTGTACCCCGACCCTGTTTGACGGTCAGGCCGGGATACGCGCCGCGCTGGTCAACTGGATGACGCAAGAACAGGATATTACGCTCGCGCTGAACTCGCTGCGTGCCTGTCGACAGGAAGCCGGTTAATCACCCAGGCCAGTCGCCCCCTTGCGATACTGCAACGGCGTCTGGCCAAGCATTTTCTTAAAACAGCTGATGAAGTACGGTGCATCGGCAAACCCCACCGCAGCGGCGATTTGACCGATGGCAAGATCGCTGCTGCGCAACAGTTCGCAGGCCCGCTTGACGCGACGCGTCAACAGATATTCCTGAATGGTGCTGCCGGTTTCACGGCTGAACAACCGCGACAGGTAGCTTTTTGAGCGCCCCAGATCTGCCGCCAGATGCGCCAGAGAAAACTTATGCTGATAGTTTTCTTCCACCCACTGCATGATACGCGCCGGACTTCCCTGAGAGATTTTCAGCGCTTCGCCTTCTTTTTCCGGCAGAAACGCCATCATTTCCAGCGCCAGGAATGCCACATCCTCCAACTGATGGCTGCCCGTCAGGTAGCGCTGATTAAAGCGATCCAGAACGGTTTCCACCTGCAGCTGGCAATCAGCCAGATCGCAGATAAATGCATTACTCTGGCTGTAGCACAACCGCTGGAACTGCGCGCGCCGCTGGGGAAAAGGCTGCAAGAAGTGTTCGATCACCGTGTGCTCGAGATGTAGCGTGGTACGGTGATAGTGATTAGCGTCGTTTTGCTCGACAAACACCTTATGCAGTTTGAACGGCGGGAAGATAAACAGCCGTCCAGGCCGCAGCGTGTACTGCTGGTTATCGACGATCGCAATGCCGTATCCCCGGCTGACAAACAGCATTTCCAGACACTGATGCCAATGAAAATAGTTGGCGCTACCGCTGTTCATGCGGTTAAAGCTGATAAAGCGTTCGTTCAGCGCAATGCGCTCCAGATAGTTTTGCCCAGCCATATGCCCCACCACAACCGTTTAATATTTTCCCCGCGTTTTTTGCAATTTAAGGCCTTTTTCGCCGTTTTTTTCAACGTTGGTTTTAAATAAAAGGCAATTTTGTGACCGCCATAACAATTGAAACGCAGTTTTAATTTATATTTCTTCCGCAAGTCAGTTCGCAAAAACATGCGGTCATCGCCGATTAACCCACTGATACAACAATGGATTTGGAGAATATCATGCATCACAGATCCGATCATTGTCCTAACCCGCTGGCAACGCGTAGCGATATGCAACGCGCGGCGAAGCAACTGCTGGCTGCGGTAACGCCCTACTGTTCAGCGGGGCAAAGCGGCATTGCACTGGGTAACTTTACCGCGCATTACGGTGCCAAAGTGGCGGAAATGGAGGGACTGTCACGCATGCTGTGGGGCATTTTCCCTCTGTTGGCCGGTGGCGATGAACTGGATGATTGGGAATTTTATCGCAGCGCGATGATTAACGGCAGTGACCCACAGCACGCGGCTTATTGGGGCGATATCGCCGAGTTCGACCAGCGGGTGGTGGAAATGGCGGCGTTTGGCGTCGGGTTGGCGTTGATGAAAGGCCGGCTGTTGTCTCAGTTCAACAGCCCCCAGCAACAGAACCTGATCGCCTGGTTGCAGCAAAGCGCGACGGCGATAATTCCGAACAACAACTGGAACTACTTCCCCATTATGGTGCAAATGGGCTTTAAGCAAGCCGGTTTGCCCTACGATGCCACGCTGATCGCTGCCCAGTTCGACAAAATGGAAGCGTATTATCTTGGCGGTGGCTGGTATGCCGACGGACCGGGACGCCCGCGCGATTATTATATTTCGATGGCATTCCATTACTACGGCTTGCTGTATGCCGCGCTGATGGCCGATGTCGATCCACAGCGCGCCCAGTGTCTGCGTGAGCGCGCGCGTTGCTTTGCCGAGGACTTTATTTACCTGTTTGCCGCCGACGGCTCTGCGGTGCCGTTCGGCCGCAGCCTGACCTACCGTTTTGCCGAGGCGGCCTTCTGGAGTGCGGTGGCATTTGCCGAACTTGACGTTTTCGACATGGGAACGGTGAAGGGGCTGATTCTACGCCATCTGCGCTGGTGGCTGGCACAGCCTATTTTTGATCGCGACGGCGTACTGAGCGTCGGTTATGCCTATCCCAATCTGGCCATGGCCGAGGACTACAACGCGCCGGGATCGCCATACTGGGCCTGCAAACTGTTTCTGGTGCTGGCACTGCCAGCACAGCACGCCTTTTGGCAAGCCACAGAGCGGCCATTGCCCCGGCTGGCACGCCAGCGCAGCATTCCACAGGCCGCCCAGATCCTGGTACACGACGCCGAGGCAGAACACGTTTACATGCTGACCTCCGGCCAGCTGGAGCTGAACAATTACGTCAATACCGAAGCCAAGTACACCAAGTTTGCCTATTCCAACCTGTTTGGCTTCACCATTGAACGCGGCCGTTACGCGCTCAACCACGCGGCCGGCGATTCCATGTTGCTGCTGGCAGAACAGGACGGCTACTACCGTGGTCGACGAGAGTGCAGCGCGGTAGCAACCCATGCGGATTACATCGTCAGCCACTGGAGGCCGTGGCACGACGTCGCCATTACCACCTGGCTGGTTGCCTGTGGTGACTGGCACCTGCGGGTTCACCACATCAACAGCGCGCGCACGCTGCACAGCGCAGAAGGCGGCTTTGCCGTGCCCTATCGCCGCACGACGCCGTGCCACTGCGCCGACGGCATCAGCAGCATCGACGACGTTGATGGGTTCAGTACGCTGCACGATCTCGGCCCGCTGGGGCATCGAACCGCCACCACCGTCATCACACCGCCCAACAGTAATATTCTGTTCGCCGAAACCGCAGCCATTCCGACGCTGGTTCATACGCTGATGCCGGGCGAACACTGGCTGGTTTGCGCCGCCGCCGCCCATCGCCACGCCGCCCGGCTGCGCGATGCGCAACCGGGTTGCCATATTGACGAAACCCAGATCGTCGTAACCACGCCACAACGCACGCTGACCATAGCGCGTTAACCATAACAATACACATCTGCTCTACAGGAGTTGATATGAATGCCCTCACCACGCCGACCAAATCGGCTTATTACAAGATGAGCAGTTTTATTTTCCTGTATTTTTTCACCTGGTCGGCCAGCTTCGGACTGTATGCGCTGTGGCTGGCTCAAAAAGCCGGACTGGACAGCGTTACCATCGGCAGCGTGTTTGCCGTCAACGGCATTTTTGCGGTGATCATGAAGCCGGTTTACGGCTACATCATGGATAAAATCGGCATGAGTAAAAATCTGCTGTATTTCGTGGTGTTGACCTCGGTCTTGATGGCGCCGTTTTTCATTTATGTCTATCAACCGCTGCTCGCCAGCCACACGCCGATCGGTATCATCATCGGTGCGTTGTATCTCAGCCTCGGCTGGTACGCCGGGGTGGCGGCATCGGAATCCTACGCCGATCGCTTCAGCCGGCTGTATGGGCTGGAGTTCGGCCAGATACGCATGTGGGGATCGCTGGGCTGGGCATTGGCCGCATCGTTTTCCGGTCTGCTGTTCAATATCTCACCGGCGATGAATTTCATGCTCAGCAGCGCGACCTCGCTGCTGATGCTGGCGGTGCTGCTCAGTTTGCGTATCGGCGAAGCGCAATTGCGCAATAACGATGTCATCGCGCAAGAAAAAATCGTCTTTGCCGACGTCATCATGCTGCTGAAGAACCGCAAGTTCTGGATGTTCAGTCTGTACGTCGCCGGCGTCGCCTGGATGATGTTTATCGCCGAACAACAGTTTCCGCGCTATTTCGTTTCTTTCTTTGACAGCCAGGCGCAGGGCAATGCCATGTACGGCTATCTGAGCACCGTACAGTCCGGCCTCGAATTCCTGATGATGATGGCGATCCCGTTTCTGGTTAACCATTTCGGTGCCAAAAAAGGATTGCTGTTTACCGGTGTGCTGGTCGGCGCACGCCTGATCGCCTCCGGCCTGACCAGCGATCCGATCGTGATTTCGATTATCAAACCGTTTTACGGCATGGAAATTTCGATGCTGCTGATTTCGGTATTCAAATACATTGCCGAACACTTCAGCAAGCGCGTCAATGCCACCATGTACCTGCTGGGCTATCAGGCGATGATCTACGTCGGTTCGATCGTCATCGCACCGCCAGCCGGCTATCTGTATGACCGCATCGGTTTTGAGCACACCTATCTGATCATGGGCTGTATCGCCCTGCTGTTCACCGGCGTTTCAGCGTTTACGCTGTCCAGTTGCCAAAGCAAACGGCCGGTATGTGCAGCGCCGTCGCTGGCGAAGAACGCCGATCTCACCACATTGAAACGATAATCTGCCGTAAAAGGAAAACCAGCATGTCCGTATCCGTCACTCACGAAAAGTTGCGTCCCATTGAACTGCATCAACTTGACCGCGCCGCGCTAACACAGCGCTTAAATGCGGCTCGGCACCGCGTGCTGAACAAAATCGATCGCAATATGGCGCGTTTTGGCGAACGTTTTCCCGGAGAAACCTGTATCGATGGCCGTTATCCGCTGACGGAAAACGTCGAATGGACCACCAGCTTCTGGACTGGTCAGCTATGGCTGGCGTTCGAACTGACCGGCGATGACAAATATCGCCGTGCCGCCGAGGTTAACGTGCTGTCGTTTGGCGAACGCATCACCCGCCGTCAGGATACCGCTACTCACGATCTGGGATTTCTGTATACGTTGTCGTGCGTCAGCGCCTGGCGGCTGACCGGTAACCGCCCGGCGCGCGGCTTTTCGCTACTGGCCGCAGAAGCCTTGCTGGAACGCTACAATCCTCAGGCCGGCATTATCCAGGCCTGGGGCGACCTGCACGATCCCGAACAGGCCGGACGCATGATCATCGACTGCAATATGAACCTGCCGCTGCTGTACTGGGCGAGCGAGCAGACCGGCGATCCACGCTTTGCCGATGCCGCCCGTCGCCATGCAGCCCAGGCGGCGCGTTACATCGTGCGGCCGGATGCCTCCACCTATCACACCTACTATATGGATACCGTCACCGGGGAGCCGCGTTACGGTAATACCCACCAGGGCTACGCCGATGACTCCTGTTGGTCACGCGGCCAGGCCTGGGGGATTTACGGTTTCCTGCTGAGCTTCGCCTACAGCGGTGAACGCCAGATGGTCGATCTGGCCAAGCGGCTGGCAAATTACTTCATCAACCGCTTACCGCAAGATGAGGTGTGTCATTGGGATCTGGCACTGCTGGGCACCGATCAGCCGCGCGACAGTTCGGCGGCGGCCATTGCAGTGTGCGGCCTGCTGGAACTGGTCAGTCAGTTACCGCTGCTGGACGCCGAGCGCGCCAGCTATGAAGAAATGGCGTTGCGCATCATGGCATCACTGACCGAGAACTATCTGGCACAGGACGACGAACCCATCGACGGGCTGCTGAAGCATTCGGTATACCATATGGCCAGCGGCAAAGGCGTTGATGAGTGCTGCAGCTGGGGGGACTACTTCTATCTGGAAGCCCTGACGCGGCTGACGCAGAGCTGGAAACGCTATTGGTAGCCGAGCCTGCCCCTGAACGCATCATGCACGCTAGCCGGCCGGTATCCTTCTTGCTGAGGGATACCGGCAACCCGCTACGACAACAGTTCAGAAAAACCAATTAATCCACAGGTTCCGCGCGGCTGACACCGCACGCTGACGGCGAAAAAAGGCTATCCGCCCGTTACACTTTAATGATATGTAACGTCACCAAGGCGAAATGTTACGCAGATGTGTTACGAAAGAAACATTAATAATAACAAAGGAAAAGGTTATCATTATCATGCACAAATCATATCGTCATTAATTTAATGATATATAAGACTTTTCTGGTAGAACCCGGATAAACCCCACCCTAAATCGCTGGAAAAATCACCAAAAAAGCGATAAAAAAACAACACATGAATTTTTTTTAAGAATTTTCTTAGCAATCTGAAATTTAATTTCGTGACATGATAAACAGAATCAATGAGAGAGCGAGTGCGTGTCGATCGCTCAAGCCTGGATTGTCGGTCTTTATGCCAGGCCAAGGCCGCAGCAGGTTTGACTGACTTAAGCCAAACTTATGGATCATGCTGATTGATAAGCTAAGTCAGAAAATGTCATTGAGCCGTTTCGCTTTTGTTGATAGAACATTCTTAATTAGTACATTTTGTTTTTTTTGCCTTTTGGCTTTTAGGCTTTTACTCATTATTACCGCGGTAAAACGGATTTAAGTGGGGGTGCGATATGCCAACGATCATCATGGACTCATGCAGCTATACGCGGCTGGGTCTTACCGACTACCTGACGACGCATGGAGTCAAGAAACGTCATATAAACGCTATTACGGACATAGCCAGCCTGCATGAAAAATGCAGCCGGCTGAAACCCAGCCTGGTGTTTATTAACGAAGACTGTTTCATCCATGAAGCCAACGCCACAGAACGAATAAAGCGGGTGATTTCTCTTAACCCCGATACGTTATTCTTCATCTTTATGGCCATTACCAACGTACATTTTGACGATTATTTATATGTTCGTAAAAATGTCATCATTTCGTCAAAATCGATCAAGCCAGAGACCATGAATCAGCTGCTGGGTCACTATCTTGAACGCAAGGCACCACGGGCAGAGAAGGTCAACCTCGACCAGACGCCGGTTACCCTTAGCCAAACGGAATCAAATATGTTGCGTATGTGGATGTCCGGACAGGGGACCATCCAGATATCCGACCAGATGCAAATTAAAGCAAAAACGGTGTCATCCCATAAAGGAAATATCAAAAGGAAGATAAAAACGCACAACAAGCAGATTATTTATCACGTTGTTCGTTTAACTGACACGCTGACCAGTGGAATATTTGTAAATAGCCGCTAACATGCGGATAAATATCATGGTCATCCACATCCGGCGGAGTTATTAGCCGCCTCTAGCGCGACGGGCCCTATTTATCCCGTGCCAATCAGTTTATCCGCTGCAACATAAATGATGCAGCGGATAAACGGTACCTGGCGTTAAACCACCGTTATCGGATAAACCAGCGGGAATATGCGGTTAAGCGCAGTGATGATCACGGGTTAACATTATTACCCGGAAAAATCATTTACCCCCCCTGCAACTGGCTACGCCTGCCGAGAGATTATTGATTCGCTGCGCTACGCGGTTCAACAAAGGTACCGTCACGGCTGTCAATCTCGTTAAAGAACCAGACGCCGGTCGGATACTCCTCCAGCGCCACCAGATACATGGTGCCTTCATTAAACGCTTCTACCGCCAGGATAACCCCTTCACGCCGTGGCCCGCCGTCGGTTTTAACCGTCACCAAATCGTTTACTTTCATCGTTGACCTCATCATGTGTTTCTCTAGTCAGTGTATTACACAACGTGACAACAAACACGGTGCGACGCCTCTCCCACTGCGGCCAACGGCCACAGCCCCCAACCGCCGGCACTTTTTCGCTTCCTTAACGTTTTGCCCGCAGAATCCTGCACGCCTAACGGTTAGTCTATTCACAGATGGTCCCCCCCAGAGGAACATCTGCAAATGAAGTAACAAGGAACTTTCGCCCGCAGACATGCGGGCTTTTTTTTGCTTTTGCCAAATTACAGGCACAAAAAAACCCGCCTTGGCGGGTTTTTATCAATCAGCAAAAAGCCGATTAGATAGCGGTAACGTTAGCCGCTGATGGACCTTTAGCGCCGTTCTCGATAGAGAACTGAACGTTCTGGCCTTCAGCCAGGGTCTTGAAGCCTTGATCCTGGATAGCAGAGAAGTGTACGAACACGTCTTTGCTGCCGTCAGCAGGAGTGATGAAACCAAAACCTTTAGACTCGTTGAACCACTTCACTTGACCTTTGATCATGTTAGACATGTCTATTTCCTTCAATATTAAATGTAAGCCACCATGGGCATGTTATAGCCGGTCATCAGTTACTTATGGAGGCACTAGAAAGGAAATTCGTCATAGAAGGGTTATCAGGGATAACGCTTTAAATTTGAACTACTTTACTCAAAATGTCGTGCATAAATAGGTCTGTACCACAGGCCGGGAATCATTAACTCATGACGGGCGATCAATAGCAACTGTTTTCGTCGCTAAAAACGCTAAATGGGGATAAACGCTCACGTTTCAGCCCTGCGCGCCGCTTTTATCACCGATGTGCCGATATTTCACTCTCCGCCCGCACCGCCATTTGCCAGCGTGTATCATCTCAGACAGGAGAGCCGACAGCGGCTTTAGGAGTTCGCCTATATTCCCTGCCGCTCGGCGTTCTTACAATTCCTGCCAGTTCACCACTCCTCCTGGTGCTGGACTCTACAAGCTGTGTTGCATATTTAGGCGCCTTTATCGGCGCTTTTTTTATCGCTGCAGATCGCACCATAGCCAACGCAACGGCAGTTACAGAATGCTCTCATTGCGATGGAATGTGATAACTGTCACAACTATGCCGCTCAAACCCGTCCTAACGGAGGTACTCCCATGGCGAGCACTTATTTATTGGTTTTGGCCATACTGGCTGCCGTTTCTGGATATGCGCTGTATAAGCACTTCAAATCCGTCAAAAAAAGCAAGCTGATTCGTCCGGACGTCTGATCGCGTCCACCGGTGCCGGGGGCTTCCCCGGCTATCTGCGTTGCCCTTTTCGCCTTCACTGTCACTTTTCTATCACAAAAATGTCACAATATGGCCATATGATGGTCGGCGGTTATCCTCACTGGCTTACACCAAGGATTTCGCCCATGACAACCATTAAAGCGGTAAATCACCAGGAAGCGGAAAGGCTAATCCGCGCAGGGACAGCAAAAAAAATAGAATTAGCCTATGACATCGGTAGCGACGACTTTTTTAAACTCGCCAGCTTATGGTGTGATAAAGGGGCAAAAATCTCCAAAGGCAAAGAACACTTTATCGTCTCTCTGAAAGGTTTTCGCATTCCCCCGAACGACTAATCCCCGTGCCGCCCTTTGCGGCGGCTCCTCTTTACGCCCTTTGTCCGCTGGCGTCTTATTCTGTCTGTCTCACCAAACCTGCACCGATCGCCCTGGCATGCGTATGTAACCGTTCCGCTCGCTGTTGCATCACCAAACCTGCACCGATCGCCCTGGCATGCGTATGTGACTGTTCCACTCTCTGTTGCATCACCAAACCTGCACCGATCGCCCTTTCAGTCATATGCGCGCTTTGCAATTTCTGTAGCATAACCAATGGGATTTATACGGTCGCTTACCTACACTGGTAGAGATGATCGAGCATTTGATGAGGAGAAGCGCATGCCCGCAATGACACTACCGAAGCACATGAAAGCAATTGAAATTGCCCAGCCCGGCGAGCCGGAGGTGCTGGTGGTAACGCAACGACCGCTGCCGGAACTGGCGCAGGGCGAAATTCTGGTCAAGGTCGCGGCAGCCGGGGTAAATCGCCCGGACGTATTGCAGCGTCGGGGTCAATACGCACCGCCTCCGGGTGCATCGGATATTCCGGGGCTGGAAATTGCCGGCGAAGTGGTCGCCGTCGGTGCCGGGGTGCAGCATTACGCCATTGGTGACCGCGTTTGCGCGCTGATCGCCGGCGGTGGTTATGCCGAATACTGCAAGGTACACGAAAGCAATGCCCTGCCGGTCCCCAAGGGTTTCAGCCTGGTAGAGGCCGCCGCCATACCGGAAACGTTCTTCACCGTGTGGGTTAACGTATTCCAGCGCGGCCATCTGAAAGCCGGCGAAACGGTGCTGATCCACGGCGGCACCTCCGGTATCGGCACCGTTGCCACCCTGCTGGCCAAGGCATTCTGCGCACGGGTCATCACCACCGTCGGTTCCGAGGAAAAACGTCAAGCCAGCCTGGCGCTCGGTGCAGACGTTGCAATCAACTACCGTACGGAAGATTTTGTCGAACAAACCCTGCAGGCCACTAATGGCAAAGGCGCCGAGGTGATTGTCGACCTGATTGCCGGTGATTACCTGGCCAAAAACTATCAGGCCGCCGCCATGGATGGGCGCATCGTGCAGATCGGCACGCAGAACGGCGTGGTGAAGGAATTGAATTTGATGCCGATGTTGATCAAGCGCCTGACGCATACCGGCTCGACGCTACGCGCGCGCAGCGTCGAAGATAAAGCGCAGATCGCCGCCGATTTGCAGCAGAAGGTCTGGCCGTTGCTGGAGCGCGGAGCGCTCAAGCCACAAATATTCAAAACCTTCCCGCTGGAACAGGCGGCCGCTGCGCACGCGCTGATGGAGTCCAGCGCGCACATCGGCAAAATCATGCTGACGCAATAAATCTGCCTTGCCCCGCCGCAACGGCGGGGCTTAGCCGCTAGGCGGCCGGCGCATGCACGTCGTCCGGATCGCTGTCGGTGCTGGCCAGCTTTTCTTGCGCCAGCGCCTCATCCTGACCGTCTTTTTCCAGACTTTCCTGCTGCGCGCCCTGCTTCGGCGCATACACCAGTTCCGCCATGATCGGGAAGTGGTCAGAACCGATATCCGGCAAACGCCGCAGGCTGCCCAAAATAAAGTCATCGCTGTGAAACACGTGATCCAGCGGCCAGCGCAGGAACGGATAGCCTGAATGGAAGGTACTGAACATCCCGCGACCGCGGCGCGGATCCAGCAGGCCGCTGACCTTCAGAAACAGCCGGGTGGTGGTCGACCATGCCACGTCATTCAAGTCACCGGTCACGATCACCGGCAGCTTGGCATCTACCACGCTTTTACCGACCAACACCAGTTCAGCGTCACGATCTTCCGATTCGTCATTTTCCGTCGGGCTCGGCGGCATCGGGTGCACGCAATGCAAGCGCACTGCCGGGCCATCAGGCAGTTGTACCAGCATGTGCATCGATGGGATCTCTTTGTCCACCAGATACTGGATTTCGGCATCGCTGAGCGGCAGACGAGAATAAACGTGCATGCCGTACAGATTGTCCTGCGGGCAGGCCAGTCGGTACGGGTAATCCCGTTCCAGCGGTGCCAGCTGCGTTTCCCACCAGGCGTCGGTTTCCACTGCCACCAGCACGTCGGGACGCTCCGCTGCCACCAATGCCAGCAGTTTGTCCGCATGGCGGTTTGGCGTCAGCACGTTGGACACCAGGATCCGCAGACGCGGCTTGGACTGATAGCCGGTATAATCCAGCACTTGCGGCTTACTCAGCGCGGTGTAGGGGTAAATCCACACGGCCTGGTAAATCACGCAGGCGAGGTTAACCGCCATCAGCGTCCACACCAACGGTGACGACAAGGGCAAGAACAGCAGATTGGCCAGCAGCACCAGTAACGACAGCGCCAGTATCTGCAAGCGCGGAAAATCCCATACCCGAATCCACCAGGCAGGGTGCTTTGACATCGGCGCAACGGTTACCAGCGCCAATAATAGCGTCAGTGTGGCGGTAATCCCTATCACATAACGGTCCTCATGGATGGTTCGGCGCAGAGCCAGTCCCCCCTGCTCTGGCCGCCGCATAACGTAGCGGCAGCCAAAGATTGCCATAAAACCCGCCCTGGCTGCCAGCAACCGTTATGGAATTATCTTACGGCGCCGAAATTCATCGAACAACGCAAAGAACATGCTGTCGGTTGCAACAAATTGATGAAACCCCAAACGCCGTGCCTTGCTGCCATCGGCGAACATGTCGTAGTCCCAGGAAAACACGAAATCGACAAACGGCCAACTCGCCACCTGCCGATAATCCGTCTCGGCCAACTGATGCTGAAGCGCCATATCGCCCCACAACGTTGCCTTGTCCGCCATCATCTGCGTTAACGGCATCGGCAGTGGCGGCGCGACCGGCAGCGCAAAATAGTCGGCAATTTTCGGCCACATTTCGCTCCAGCGGAACAGATCGCCGTTATTGATATTGAACGCCTGGTTCGCCGCCTGCGGTTCGGTGGCCGCCCACAGCGTCGCGTTAGCCAGCAATCCGGCGTCGGTCATTTCCAACAGGCTATGATAGGCGCCCGGCTTGCCGGGAAAACGTAGCGGCAGGTTCAGCGCTTTGCTGATCGAGGCATACACCGCAATCGACAGCGCCAGATTCATCGGATTACCCAGGGAAAAACCGCCCACAACGCTCGGGCGAATCGCCGACCACTGCCAACGTTTGCCCTGCTGTCGCTGCTGCAGATAATACTGTTGATCAAGATTAAACTCCGGCGGCATGTGGCCGGCATCGCTTTCCCGCGCCGGGGTTTTAAACGGCCCCAGATGCGCGCCGTATACCTTGTAGCCCTGCATCAGGCTGATGTGCTGCAAGCCTGTGGCGCCAGGCTCTACTGCCTCCACCACGTTCTGCAACATGGCCAGATTCGGCGCCACCAGGCTGGCCCAATCCGGCGCGTCCTGGTAAGCGGCATAAAAGATATGCGTCACCTGCGTCAACGGCTGCAAGGCCTGGCGCGTCGCCTGCGCATCCAGTAAATCCACCGCCAGATAGCGCACGCCGGGACGCGCCTGTCCACCGCGACGCGAAACGCCGATCACCTGCCAGCGCTGCTGTGCCAAGTGTTCAATCAATTTGGCGCCGATAACGCCATTGGCGCCTATTACTAATGCCAGCCGTTGGTTTTGCATATTGCTTCTCCGCCATCAAAGTGAAGCCTCAGCATGATTGATGCAGAAATATTGCGGTAGAGGGGGAAAGGCACTAACACTTATAAGAAAATACTATTAATGGAAATCAGATGGACAAACTGAACGCCATGTACACCTTTGTGCGGGTGGTAGAACTCGGCAGCCTGTCAGCGGCGGCACGCAGCCTGCAACTGTCGCAACCGGCGGTCAGCCAGCAGATCGTCAGCCTGGAGCAGCAGCTCGGTACGCTACTGCTGTTTCGGACCACCCGCAGCGTCACTGCGACCGAGGCCGGCCAGCGTTATTATCAACAGATAAAGCCGATTCTGGCTGCGGTAGTTGAGGTCGAAGACGCGCTGCACGGCCTGAGCCAACGGCTGCAGGGCAATCTGCGCGTGCATGCGCCAAGCGGTTTTGGTCAGGCGCATATCGCGCCATTGGCGGTGGCGTTTCAACAGCTGCATCCCGAATTGCGCATTGAACTGCTGCTGGATGACCGGCTGGCAGACGTCAGCGCTGAGGGCATCGACGTTGCAATCCGCTTTGGCGAGCTGCATGCACCGGGTACGGTGGCGCGCCGTTTGGGCTCCATGCAGCGTATGCTGGTTGCCGCGCCGCGTTATCTCGCCACGCAGGGTACGCCGCAATCGCCACAGGAACTCAGCCAGCATCCGCACGTTCGATTCAGTGGGGCGGCCATTGACGACACGCTGACGTTGATCGGTCCGCAGGGTGCGACGCTGATCCCGCTGCGCCCGGTATTCCGCGCCAATAACTCGTTTGCCTTGCTGGCCGCCCTCGAAGGTGGACTGGGCATCGGCGGCGCGCAACGGCCGCTGATTGGTCGGCAACTGGCGCAGGGTAGCCTGGTGCGAGTACTGGAGGAGTATCATTATCCGCCGATGGCGCTGCACGCGGTCTACCCGGCGGCACGTTTTATTCCGGCCAAAGTGCGTGCCTGGGTGGATTATCTGGCACGATCGCTGGAGAGTGTCGACGGGATGGAGGTCGGTAATGCCTCCGGCGATAAACCGGAGGCATAAGGCTTAGCTGAACAGTTTGCCTACGTAATTGGCCAGTTCGTCCTGCTTGACTTCACCGTTTGGCGAAGCTTTGTCGGTCAGCGCCGGCAGCAGTTGCGCAAGGGTATCGGAAGCCTGGGTCTGATCAACCCCCAGCTTCTCCGCCAGTTGCGCGATCGCATCGCTGCCCAACGCCTGCTGCACGTGATCGCCACTGATCGACTGGTTGTCACCGTTGCCGAGCCACGAACCGACAATGTCGCCCAGTTGTCCCTGTTGCAGTTTAGTCACGATCGCCTGCAGACCGCCCTGTTGCTCGACCCATTGCAGAATGGCGGCGATATCGATGCCGCCCTTACCGCCATTACCCAGCGCGCCGCCAAGAACATTGCCCAGCACGCCGCCTAATGCGCCATCTAATAACCCCATGGTATTCCCCTTTTCCGATCGTCGATGCTCAGCGCACGATCGTCACCTGTGTTTAAACGAAAAAGGGCCGCCGCGGCGACCCTCGTTGATCAGCCCCTGATTAGCTTCTGATCTTTCTGTAGACAAAAAGCACCACCAAGGCACCGATTACAGCCACAACGAAGCTGCCCAGGTTAAAGCCATCGACGCGTCCCATACCGAACAGGGTACTGATCCAACCGCCGACAACCGCACCAATAACCCCGAGGATGACGGTCATGATAAAGCCGCCACCGTCCTTGCCCGGCATGATCCACTTAGCCAGGATACCGGCGATTAAACCAAAAATGATCCAGGAAATGATGCCCATTTGTACTCTCCCTATTTACTTTTTGCCTAAAAGAAAACCTATCACCAAGCCGACAACGGCTCCGGCGCCAACCCCAGCCCACGGGTTGTCCTTAATATAACTACAGGACTGATCGGCAGCATCCTTCAGGCTGGCGCGCACTTCACACGCGCTACCCCTGGCGCTGTCGCGTACAGAGTCTACCCGATCTTTTACGTCATTTTTAGCAAACATTTCAGTTCCTTATATTACGCAGTCTGAAAAGTTCAGGTTAAGCCTTACCGGTTTATCTGCGCTAAAACGCATTTGCACTCTATTACTATAGTCAAAAATCAGCGGTTTACCCATGCCAACCGGCTGATTTTCACCGCATTGAACCCCGGGGAAGATCGCGGCGACCAGCGTGGGCATAACAGGAAAGAATCGAGAGCAAAGGGTGGATTATAGTATGAGTCAACAAATCCCCTGTGGAGATAATTTTACCTAACGCCAGGAAAATAAACATAAATGCGCTTAAGCCCTACTTTTGAGCGCCCGCTGATGCACCCACGTTCCCGGCTGCTTTGGATCGGACCCGGCATGCTTTACCTGCTGGCATGACGCCCTTCCCCCTATTTATCGCCTTGATCCTGGGATGGGCTGGATTGCCCTGCACTTTCATGCGCCGCCGGGTAAACATCGCGCGACGCAATGTATCGCGATGCTTGCGCGAGATGTCCGCAGCCGCGCGCGAAACGCCGCTATATTGACAGCCATCAGCCTTCACAAAACGGTGTGATCAAACCGCTGAACCAGTCGGCAAAGGCGCTAAAACGCGCCGTACGCTGGCGGCGATGCGGATACAACAACGAAATGCGCATCGCCGGCGCGCGCGCCTGCGGCAGCACTTCCACCAGGCTACCGTCATCCAGGAAATGCTGAATATCAAAACGCGGGATCTGGATCAGCCCCATGCCGACCAGACAACTGCCAATGTAATTTTCCACATTGTTGACCGTGACCTTGCTGCGCAGAGTATGTTCAACGGTTTCACCATTGTGCCGCCACTGCCAGCAATTGGCCGACAGCAGGCTCGGTTGCGCATACCCCACCACCCAATGATCTGCCAGTTGGCGGTTATCCTGCGGCGTGCCGTGCCGTTGCAAATACGTCGGGCTGGCGCAGTTGACCATGCTCAACTGCCCTAGCGTGTGGCTTATCAGGCTGCTGTCGCTCAGACTGCCGACGCGCACCACGCAATCCATGCCTTCCTGCACCAGATCGATCGTCCGATCGCTGGAGCTGAGAAACAGTTCAATATCAGGATACTGCAAGAAGAAATCCGGCAGCGCCGGCACGATGATACGCCGCGCAATGCGGCTGGGTACGTCCACCGCCAGCCGCCCACCGATCGGCGAGCCCGCCGGCTGGAACAGATTGTCCAGCGCCGCCACGTCGTCAAGCAAACTGCGGGCGTGTTCCAATAAGCGCTCTCCGTCACCGGTCAGTTGCACCCGACGCGTCGTGCGGTGGAACAGCCGCGCCCCCATTTCGTTTTCCAACTGTTGAATGGCGGCGGAAACCGTGGTTTTCGGCATCAACAACAGCTCCGATGCGCGAACAAAACTGCCAACATCGGCCACTTGAATAAATACCCGCAATCTCCCTATCTTATCCACCGCTGCCTCATGCTGATAAAAGCGCTGCGGTCGAACGCCGCAGCGGGTAGAACGATTACCGGGTAGTATAGCCGCCATTGGCAAACAGCGTCTGGCCGGTGATCCACCAACCATCGGTGACCAGGAACTTGACGATCGGCGCAATGTCTTCGATATCGGTCAGGCCGGTTTTCGAGAATTTGCTCAGCGCGGCGGCGCTGCTGTGATAAGCCACCGCCTCTTTACTTTCCTGCCCATAGAAGAACGGCGTATCCATCGGCCCTGGCCCGATGGCGTTCACGCTGATGCCACGTTCGCCAAACTCTTTCGACGCCGCACGGGTAAAGTGCTCTACCGGCGCCTTACTGCCTGGGTACACCGCATAGAACGGCGTGTAGGCGGCCAACAGGGAACTGACGATGGTCACAATGCGGCCATTGTCCGCCAAATGCTTGCCCGCCTGCTGGATAAAGAAGAACGCCGCCTTGGCATTGACGTCAAAGCTGCTGTCATAATCCGCTTCGGTCACCTCGGCAATCGGCTTTTTAATCACCAAACCTGCAGTATTGATGGCAATATCCACTTTGCCAAATGCCTGTACCGCTTCGCTAAACAGGCGTGCCACGTTGTCCGGTTTGGACAAATCGCCCTGCACGGTAATCGCCTTGGCTCCCGCAGCCTGTACCGCCGCCAGCGTCTCTTCTGCCGCTGCCCGGCTGGTGTCGCTGTTATAGTGCACCACCACCGCCGCGGCGCCGTTTTGCGCCAGATCTCGTGCCACCAGGCCGCCGAGGTTCTTCGCACCACCAGCGATTAATACCACTTTTCCGCTTAAAGATTGATTACCCATTGCAATAACTCCTTTTGTGAAGGTGTTGTCAGTATAGGAACAGTTATCGAACAGATAATCTGCGCGAAACGGGATGCACTATCCCATTTTTTCGTTCAATGAGAATAAATAGCGCTAGCGTGAGCGTTCGCCCGGTAATCACGCTGAACCGGACTACACTGATAGGTTACCTGCGGTGACTATCGCCGCCGGAAACTATTGTGCCAGTCCCTGATACAGCGGGGGTGGCAAGCCACTAGCGAGGTCAACGTCATGCAGATTCAACCTTATCTTTTTTTTGATGGCTGTTGCCAACAGGCGGTTGATTTTTATGTCCAGCAGTTGGGTGCGGAAGTGGAAATGACAATGCGTTACAAAGATATGCCCGAAGAGGCCAAACAACAGGGCGGAGCGGAAATGGATCCGGAATCCATCATGCATACCTGCCTGCGCATCGGCGACAGCCGACTGATGGCCTCGGACGGCTGCCCGCAAGAAGACGACGCTGCGGTGACGCACAAGGGCTATTCCCTGTCGCTGAACCCGGACGATGTCGAGCAGGGCCGCGAACTGTTCCACAAGCTGGCGCAGGACGGTAATATTACCATGCCATACCAACCCACGTTCTGGGCCAAGGGGTTCGGCATGTTGACCGACAAGTTTGGCGTAAACTGGATGGTCAACGTCGAATAACGGCAAACAGTGCCGCGTAGCGCCGTGGCACTGCTTCCAATGGCCCTGGGGCGATAATATTTCCCGGCTGACGGCGCTCGGCACGGCAAAATCGTTTAACTGCGTTTAAGATTGTTGTTATCCGCCAGCTATTTTGCGCTATGCACAAGGATGACATGATACCAACGCCGCAATCACCGACGCCGGAGCGGAACAAAAACTCACCGCTATTATTGCAAGCCGCCGTTTTCGTTATTATCGTCGCCGTTACGCTGATCGTGCTTAACACCTGGCAAATATGGCATGCGCGGCAGATAGATCTGAAAACGGCAGAAAATACCTCTTCCAACCTGGCGCGTTCCCTGGCACAACATGCCGATGACACCTTCAAGCAGGTGGATAACAATCTGCTTGAGTTGACCGAACGTCTCGACCATGACGGGCGCGGTCCAGCCCAGCGGTCACGGCTGCACAAGGTGATGCAGGCACAGGTGGAAAACGCCCCGCAGTTGCACGGCAGCTTTATCTATGATGCGCAGGGACGCTGGATCGCCACTTCGTTTGGCAATGTCCCGACCCTGGCCAATAACAGCGATCGCGCCTACTTCCAATACCATCAAACCCATGATGACGACCAACCCTATATTGGCCAGGTGATTCGTAGCCGTACCACCGGTGATTTGGTGATCCCGATTTCGCGCCGACTGAAAAACCCCGACGGCAGTTTTGGCGGCGTGGTATTGGCAACCTTGTACGTCGACTACTTCCGCCAGTTTTATGACGACTTCGCGCTGGATAACGACGCATCGCTCAGTCTGCTGCTGGCGGACGGCACCATTCTGTATCGCCGCCCTTATTCCCCGAGCTCGATCGGCAAGAATATTTCCCATGGCATTTTGTTCAGCAGGATCCTGCCGCATTCGACCTTTGGCAACGCCACCCTGACCTCGCGTTACGACAAGGTGGAACGCATTTACGGTTATTCCCGCGTCGAGCGTTATCCGCTGGTGATCGCCGCCGGGCTGTCGCGAAACGATGCGTTGGCAGGCTGGCGCAGCGATACCACGCTGTTTGTGTTGGGCGGCCTGGTGCTGTTAGGAATTCTACTGGTGCTGGGCCTGGTGTTGATTCGCCAGATCAATCATAGCGTGCAAACCGAAGCCGAACTGGTGCGTACCCGTGACCAGCTCACCCTGATGAATCAGACGCTGGAAGAGATGGCGCTATTGGACAGTCTGACCGGGCTGGCCAACCGACGGCAGTTTGATATGGCATTGAAAAGCGAAATTACCCGTTCGGCGCGTAATGCGCGCAGCGTGGCGCTATTGATGCTGGATATTGATTACTTCAAGCAGTACAACGACATCTATGGCCACGTGGCCGGCGACCGTTGCCTGCAGCAGCTGGGGCAACTGCTGCAAAACCTGTCCACGCGCACCGGCGATGTCATAGCGCGTTATGGTGGGGAAGAGCTGGCGATTATCCTGCCAGATACCGACAACGCTGGCGCGTTGGCCGTTGCCGAACGCCTGCTGACGCAGGTGCGGCAATTACACATCCCCCACTCGGGCAGCCCATTGGGGATGATCACCGTCAGCATCGGCCTGTGCGCCAAAGTGCCGCAAAGATACGGCGACACGCCCATCAGTCTGGTCAATCAGGCCGATGGCGCGTTGTACGAAGCAAAAGAGAACGGCAAAAACCGGGTATGCAGCGGCTGAAAAGAGACGGCATCGCCACTAGCTGGCATCGGTTAACACCGTTTCCCCTTGCCGTTGCGCCAAACGGTAGTGCGTCACCTCACTGTGCCGGGCAATCATCGCCGCCAGCGCCGGCGAATGGCTGGTAACCCAAAGCTGACTGTAGCGGCTGGCTTCGGCAATCAACTGCGCCAGCGCGGGCAGTAAATCCGGATGCAGACTGTTTTCCGGCTCATTCAGGGCAATGAAAGCCGGCGGACGCGGGCTCAACAGTGCAACCGCCAGGCACAGAAAGCGCAGCGTGCCGTCGGACAACTCCGCCACATCCAGCGCGCGCAAGATGCCCTCTCGATAGGTCAGCAGATGGAACAGCCCCTGCGGTGCCTCGACGTCGAACACCGTGTCCGGGAACGCCTGCATCAGAATCTCTTTCAGCAGCGCCCCATTACCGATTTCACGGATGGTCTGGAAGGCCGCCACCATATTGCTGCCGTCGTGCGCCAATACCGGTGAGCGGATGCCGACCTGCGGTGCGCGCAGAGGCGAACCTGGCCAGACGGCGAATTCATGATAAAAACGCCATTGCAGCAGGTTTTCACGCACCTGCGAGACTTCCGGATAAAGATGCGGCTCCGCCAATTGCCCAAACACCGATTCTTCGGCAAGCAGACTGACGGGATAACTGATGCGCTCACCGTCGATATTGGTCAGGAACGCGGTCTGGTTGCGGCGTTCCAAAATGCGCGTCGAGGCGCGCCGCCCGTGGCCGCTCAGCCATAACGATTCCTGCTTGACCAGCGGATCGAGGGTAAACAGACTGCTGCTCGGTTCCGGGAAGCCCAGTTGCAGTTCATAGTCGAAGTCATCCATCGTCGCCGACAGCACCATGCGTCGGGCGTCGCCGCGCCGCTCGCCCGGCCGCAGCCCACCGGCCCACATCGCCTTGGGAATGCCTCCCTCCTCGGCCAGCGCCGTCGACAACCTGCCGGCGGCAGCCTGATGGATCAAGCGCACCGCCTTGTACAGGTTGGACTTGCCGCAGCCGTTCGGGCCGCTGATCACGTTCAGCCTGCCAAGATCGAGCTGCATATCGCGAATCGAGCGAAAGCCCTTGAGATTTAACCGTTGGATAGTCATAGACAGATTAGCAATGAGGACCATGGCGCAGTGTAACATGGCACGGCGTCAGGCAATGCCGCGGGCTTGCGCCAGGCGGCAAAAGCCGACAGCCTGGCGCTCGACGCAGCAATAGGCGTGGCGCCCTCAGAGCGCGCACGGCCTTACTGCCCGGCAGCAATATCTCCCTGCTGGCGAACCACCAGCGTCAGAATACTGTACAGCGCCACCGCCTGCTGGTGCTGGTTCAGCACCTGAACATCCCATACCACCACGCCGTGCGGGCGATCTTCGGCGCTTTTTTGCGGTTTGCGGATCTTCTTCTTGCAGGTCAGCCGAACCTGCAAGGTATCCCCGATTTTCACCGGCTCGATAAAACGCAGGTTTTCCATGCCGTAGTTGGCGATCACCGGCCCGACGCCCGCATCGACAAACAGCCCGGCGGCGGCAGACACCACAAAGTAACCGTGCGCCACCCGCTCGCCGAACAGCGATTCCGCGGCGCCAATCTTGTCCATATGCGCATAGAAATGATCGCCGCTCAGGCAGGCGAAATTGACGATATCGGCTTCGGTCACCGTACGCCGCGCGGTCAGCAGGCTCTCGCCAATCTGCAGCTGTTCAAAGTATTTACGGAACGGGTGGATCGGTTGCTCAACCACCTCGGCGCCGCGCACCCACTCATTGCCAATCGCAGCCAGCATCGTCGGGCTGCCCTGGATCGCGCTGCGTTGCATGTAGTGCTTGACCGCCCGCAGGCCACCCAGCTCCTCCCCGCCGCCGGCACGCCCCGGCCCGCCATGCAGCAACATTGGCAACGGCGAGCCGTGGCCGGTGGATTCCGTCGCCGACGCGCTGTCGAGCACCAATAGGCGACCATGCGCGCAGGCCGCCGCCCGGACGAATCGCCTGGCCAGTGACGGATCGGCGGTGACCAGCGAACCGGCCAAACTGCCGCGCCCCAGCAGCGCCAAATCAATCGCCTGTTCGCTGGTCTGATACGGCATCAAGGTGGCCACCGGGCCGAACGCCTCGGTTTCATGCACCGCCGTATGGCTGAACGGTTCGGCGCAGTACAGCAGGGTCGGCGGATAAAACGCCCCTTTGCCACCGCCATTGCCCAACGCTTCAACGCCCTGGAAGGTGCCGCCGCACAGCGGTTCGCAGCCGTTATGCAGCAGCAGATCCACTTTTTGCTGGACGTCATCGCGCTGTGCCAGATCGATCAACGCCCCCATGCGCACCTGCTCCAGCCGCGGATCGCCCACCGTCACGCGCGTCAGACGCTGCAACAAAGCCTGCTGCACCGCCGCAACCTGGCAGGCCGGCACCATAATGCGCCGAATTGCAGTACATTTTTGCCCCGCCTTGCTGGTGATTTCACGGCACACTTCTTTAATGAACAAGCCGAACTCCGGCATCTCCGGCGTGACGTCCTCCCCCAGCACACAACAGTTGAGCGAGTCCGCCTCCATGGTGAAGGCAATGGATTTCTCCAGCAAACGCGGATGCGAACGCAGCCGTTGGCCGGTTTGCGCCGAGCCGGTAAAGGTAACCACGTCCTGATAGTCCAGATGGGCAAACATGTCACCAATGCCACCGCAAATCAGCTGTAAGGCGCCTTCCGGCAACAGGCCGCTGTCAATCATCAGCTTGACCATCGCCTGCGTCACCTGCGCGCTGGCGGTCGCGGGTTTGATAATGGCTGGCATACCGGCCAGCCAGGTTGGCGCCAATTTTTCCAGCATCCCCCAACAGGGGAAATTGAACGCGTTAATGTGCAGTGCAACGCCAGGACGCGACGTGAGCACATGGCGCGCGGCAAACTGCCCCTGTTTCGACAGCGAGATCGGTTCATCCTCCGGCCACAAGGTATCGTCAGGCAGTTCGCGGCCAGCCAGCCCGGCGTATGAAAACAGCGTGGCGATGCCGCCTTCGATGTCGACCCAGCTGTCGTTGCGCGTCGCTCCGGTCTGATAAGCGATGTCATACAGCGTTTCTTTATGGGCCAACAGATGCTTTGCCAGCGCTTTCATCATTTGCGCGCGCTGCTGGAAGGTCATGCGCGCCAGCGCCGTCCCGCCTTTTTGGCGCGCATAGTCCAGACTGTCAGCCAGCGGTAAGCCGTCCGAGCACACCTGATACAAGGGTTCGCCGGTCACGGCATCAGCGATCTGGCGCGTTTTCCCCTGACCGAACAGCCACTGGCCGGTAAGGTAACTGGTTAACTGCTGCATCTGCCTCTCCTGAGTTCATAAAATCACAACAACAATGATAATTACGTATCATATATTTGCCAATCAACGCCAAGATTATATTTAACAAAAAACAAACAAAGCCAGCGTAACGCTTCAATTACAGCGGTCGCGCTTTTAAATTACCTTATTTAATTTGATTAAAAACAATAAGATAACAATCAACCTTGTGATGGGTATCGCAAAACCATAATAATCCCGTTTGATCTTTTTGTTATCGGATTGTAGCTTTACGGTTACTTTAAATGATTCATATTTTTATCATCATATAAAATTAACGAACCATATTGAGGTTTGGCATGGCAACAAAAGCCCAACATGAAGCGCTGTTCGACGACAAGATCGCGGCAGATATTTCCATCGAAGCGAAAGACTGGATGCCAGATGCCTACCGCCAGAACCTGATCCGCCAGATAGGCCAACACGCCCACTCGGAAGTTATCGGCATGCTGCCGGAAGCCAACTGGCTGACGCGCGCCCCCACCCTGCGCCGTAAAGCGGTGCTGCTGGCAAAGGTGCAAGATGAGGCCGGTCATGGACTGTACCTGTACAGCGCGGCTGAAACCCTCGGCTGTTCACGCCAGGATATCTACCAGAAGATGCTGGATGGCAAGATGAAATATTCGTCGATTTTCAATTACCCCACCCTCAACTGGGCTGACGTCGGCGTTATCGGCTGGCTGGTGGATGGCGCAGCCATCGTCAACCAGGTGGCGCTGTGCCGCGCCTCCTATGGCCCCTACGCCCGCGCAATGGTGAAGATTTGCAAAGAGGAAAGTTTTCACCAGCGGCAGGGTTACGAAGCGGTGATGGCGCTGGCCAACGGCAGCAGCGCGCAAAGGGCCATGCTGCAGGACGCCATCAACCGTTTCTGGTGGCCGGTACTGATGATGTTTGGCCCGAGCGATAGCGACTCGCCACACAGTGCGCAAAGCATGGCCTGGAAGATTAAGCGCCACAGCAACGACGAGCTGCGCCAAAAATTTGTCGACAACACCGTGCCGCAACTGGAGGCATTGGGCATGAGCGCGCCGGATACCGATCTGCGCTGGGATGAAGCCACCGGCCATTATCGCTTTGGCGACATCGACTGGAACGAACTGTTTCAGGTGATCAAGGGTCAGGGCCAATGCAACCACGAACGCCTTGCAGCCAAACGTCACGCCTGGCAGCAAGGCGACTGGGTGCGCGAAGGCGCCATGGCCCACGCGGCAAAAGGCAATCAGGCAGCATGACGCCCCTGGATGAGGAGATCCCGATGACCCACGCTGAATGGCCGTTATACGAAGTGTTTATTCGCAGCAAACAAGGTCTGGCGCACCGCCACGTCGGCAGCCTGCACGCCGCTGATGACCAGATGGCGTTGGAAAACGCCCGCGACGCCTATACCCGCCGCAACGAAGGCTGTTCGATCTGGGTGGTGCAATCTTGCCATCTGATCGCCTCACAGCCGGAAGATCGCGCGGCGTTTTTCGATCCGTCAGATGACAAGATCTATCGACACCCGACGTTCTATACCATTCCCGACGGCATCAAAAACATGTGAGGCTCTTCATGACGCAACGCGATCCACGCATTACCTACATTTTGCGCCAGGGCGATACGCCGTTGATTCTGGCACAGCGTCTGTGCGCCTGGTGCGGTCATGCGCCAGAGCTGGAGATCGATCTGGCATTGGCCAATGTGGGGCTCGACCTGCTGGGGCAGGCGCGCAACTTCCTCGGTTATGCCGCCGAATTACTGGGGCCGCCGCACAGTGAAGACACGCTGGCGTTTGGCCGCGACGAACGTGAATTTCATAATCTGCTGCTGGCGGAACAGCCGAACGGCGGTTTTAACGACACGCTGGTGCGCCAGTTCCTGCTAGATGCCTATCACCTGCTGTTGCATCGCGAGCTGAGCCGCAGTCGCGATCCACGGTTGGCGGCAATCGGCGCAAAATCGTTGAAAGAAGCGGAATACCACCTGCGCTTTAGTCGTGGCTGGATGGTTCGCCTGGGTGATGGCAGTGAAACCAGTCATCAGAAGATCCAGCAGTCGCTGGACGCGCTGTGGCGCTTCACCGCCGAACTGTTTCACGCCGATGACAACGAAATCGAACTGGCCGAACGGGGCATTGCCGTCGATCCGCGCCAGTTGCAGCAGCCGTGGCAGGCGTTGGTCAGCGAAACGCTGCAACAGGCTACGCTAACCCTGCCACAGCAACCGGCCTTTCGTTTCGGCGGCAAACAGGGACAGCACACCGAGCACCTCGGGTTCATGCTGGCGGAAATGCAGTTTCTGCAACGCGCCTATCCAGATAGCCGCTGGTAGACACGCCGATGACCATGAATCGTTTGCAACCGGCTGAAATTCCAAAAATCTGGCATTGCCTGCAACAGATCAGCGATCCGGAGTTGCCGGTGCTGTCGATCACCGATCTGGGCATGGTGCGCAGCGTGGAAGCCGAGGGTACCGGCTGGCGCGTCACCTTTACGCCAACCTATTCCGGCTGCCCGGCGACTGAATTTCTGCTCGAGGCGATCGAACGCCAGCTGTTCGAGGCCGGTTTCAGCCCGGTAAGGGTTGAGGTACGCCTCGATCCCGCCTGGACCACCGACTGGATGAACGCCGAAGCGCGCGCCCGGCTGCGGCAATACGGCGTGGCGCCGCCGCAGGGTCACAGCTGCGACCGACCGCTCAGCCACGGCCCGGTACCCTGCCCGCGCTGCGGCAGTGAACACACCGAGAAAATCAGCGAGTTCGGTTCCACCGCCTGCAAAGCGCTGTATCGCTGCCGCGCCTGTCGCGAACCGTTCGATTATTTCAAATGCATCTAAAGACCTCCCGCAATGCGCCATCAGCCAGACTGGCGGCGGCAAATATCGAAGGACAGGAGCGCAGAACACCATGACGACCTTTTATCGCCTGAGCGTCGCGGCCATTGAGCGCGAAACCGCGGATGCCGTAGCCATCACCCTGCGCGTGCCCGAGGAACTCAAAGGCCACTACCGTTATACCCCCGGTCAGCACCTGACGTTAAAGGCTCAGGTGAATGGCGAAGAGTTACGCCGTTGCTATTCGATCTGCAGCGCGCCGCAGGAGGGGCTGCTGCAAATCGGCGTCAAGGCCGTGGAACAGGGGCGTTTTTCCTCGTTCGTCAATCAGGCGTTGCAGGTCGGCGATGCGTTGGAGGTGATGCTGCCGCAGGGGCGCTTCGGCTACCAGCCGCAGCCAGAGCGACACGGTAATTACCTGGCTATCGCCGCCGGCTCGGGCATTACCCCGATGCTGTCGATCATCAAGGCCACGTTACAGGCGGAAGCGCACAGCCGCTTTACCCTGCTGTACGGCAACCGCAGCAGCCGTTCGGTGATGTTCAAGGAAGCGCTGTCCGACCTGAAAAACCGCTATCCGCAACGCTTTCAGCCGCTGTACCTGTTCAGCCAGGAAAGCCAGGACAGTCCGCTGCTCAACGGGCGCATCGACGGTGAACGTCTGCTGGCGCTGGGCCGCACGCTGCTCGATTACCGCGATTACCACCACGCCTTTATCTGCGGACCGCAGGCAATGATGGACCAGGCCCATAGCGTACTGGAACAGGCCGGCATGCCAGCCGAACATATCCACAGCGAACGTTTCAACACCGGTGGCCGCAGCGTGCGGCCGCAACGCGACGCCGGGCGCGACGCCACGCGGGTAGAGATCCTGCTCGATGGCCGCCGGTTGAACATTGACGTCACCGCCCAGGATGACAGCATCCTCGACGCCGCGCTGCGCCAGGGCGCGGATCTGCCGTACGCCTGCAAAGGAGGCGTGTGCGCCACCTGTAAATGCAGGCTGACGTCCGGCGAAGTGGAAATGGGTGTCAACTACAGCCTGGAAGCGGATCAGCTCGCCGCCGGCTATGTACTCAGTTGCCAGTCGTGGCCAAAGGGCGACGGCGTGGTGCTGGATTTCGACGTATAGGAGTCTTGGATGGAAACCCCCTGGATACAGCGCCAACAACGCCAGCGCGTGGTCACCCTGACCTTGCAGCGTCCGCAAGCCCGTAACGCGCTCAGCACCCCGTGCCTGGAACAGCTGGTCTACCTGCTGGGACAGGCCGATGCCGACGCCGAGGTTGGCGCGGTGGTGATTGCTGGTTCGGCGCGTTACTTCGCCGCCGGTGCCGATTTACACGAGTTGCAACAGCAAGACCTGCCGGCGGCACTGGCCGACCACCGACCGCAGCTATGGCAACGTCTTGCCCAGTTCAGCAAGCCGCTGCTGGCGGCGGTCAACGGTTACGCACTCGGCGCAGGCTGCGAACTGGCACTGGCGTGCGACATCATTATCTGCGGTGAAAGCGCGCGCTTCGGCCTGCCGGAAATCACCCTCGGCCTGATGCCGGGCGCTGGCGGCACCCAGCGCTTGATGCGCTGCGTCGGCAAATCTCGTGCCAGCCAGATGGTGCTGAGCGGCGAAGCCATCGATGCCCGCCTGGCGCTGCAAAGCGGGCTGGTAAGCGAAGTCTGCCTCGACGCATTGACGCTGGAACGTGCTGAACAGATCGCCTCCCGCATCAGCCAACAGGCGCCGCTGGCGTTACGCGCCGCCAAGCAGGCGTTGAAACAGGCGGAAGAAACCGGCCTGAGCGCCGGGTTGGCCATTGAACGCCAGCAGTTCGTTACGCTGGCGGCCACTGAAGATCGTCACGAAGGCATCGCCGCCTTCTTCGAAAAACGTACTCCGCACTACAAGGGGCGCTGATTTATGGATAACGCACTGATTTTAAGCCAGCTCGACGCCGGGGTGTTGACCATTACCCTGAACCGCGCGGATCGGCTGAACAGCTTCAATGATGAAATGCACCACCAACTGGCGGAAGCACTGACCGTCGCCGAGCGCGATGATACGGTGCGCTGCGTGGTGATTACCGGCGCCGGCCGCGGTTTCTGCGCCGGGCAGGATCTGAACGATCGCACGGTGAGCGCCGATCGGCAGGCACCGGATCTCGGCCTGTCGGTCGAGCGCTTTTACAACCCGTTGATCCGCCGGCTGACCAGCTTGCCCAAGCCGGTGATCTGTGGTGTCAACGGCGTGGCGGCCGGTGCCGGTGCTGCACTGGCGATGGCCTGCGACATCGTGATCGCCGCCGACAATGCCAGTTTTATCCAGTCATTCTGCAAACTGGGGCTGGTGCCGGACTCCGGCGCTAGCTGGTTCCTGCCACGGCTGGCCGGCCATGCGCGCGCCATGGGCATGGCGCTGCTGGGCGACAGGATTGACGCGCGCCAGGCGCTGGAATGGGGCTTGATCTGGCAGGTGGTGGACGGCGCAGAATTGGCCGAACGCACGCAAACGCTGGCACGACACCTGGCGAGCCAGCCGACCTATGGGCTGGGCCTGATCAAAAAGGCCATTTACAGCGCAGCGACCAATACGCTCGATCAGCAGCTCGATCTGGAGCGCGATCTGCAACGCCTCGGCGGTCGTAGCGACGACTATCGTGAAGGCGTCAGCGCCTTTTTCGCCAAACGCCCACCTTCGTTCAGCGGGAAATAAATATGAACGCTCCCCTGTTTCACGGCTCGCTGGCGGTGATTGGCGCCGGTACCATGGGCATCGGTATCGCCCAACTGGCCGCTGCCGCCGGGCACCCGGTCAAACTGTTTGATATTTCCCAACCCGCGGCGGTGCGGGCGCTGGAGACCTTAGGGCAACGCCTGCGTCGTCGAGTGGAGGCCGGCAAGGCGCAACGCGACGACGCTGAACGGCTGCTGGCGAATATCAGCATTGCCGCGTCGCTGGAGCAACTGGCCGACTGCGGATTGGTGATCGAAGCAGTGGCGGAAAAGCGGGAGATCAAGCAGAGCCTGTTCCGCGATCTGGAGGCGATCTGCGCCCACGACACGCTATTTGCCAGTAATACCTCGTCGTTGTCCATCACCGCCATCGCCAGCGTATTACGCCATCCACAACGCATGGCCGGCATGCATTTCTTCAACCCGGCGCCGCTGATGAAACTGGTGGAAATCGTCGCCGGTCTGGACACCGATGCCACTACCCTGCGCCGGCTCGACGCGCTGGCGCGGCTCTGGGGCAAACAGCCGGTACAGTGCCGCTCGACGCCGGGGTTTATCGTCAATCGCGTCGCCCGGCCATTTTATGCCGAAACGCTGCGGGCGCTGGAGGAACAGATCGCCGACGTAGCGACGCTGGACGCGGCCATGCGTGACGCCGGCGGCTTTGCCATGGGGCCGTTGCAACTCACCGATCTGATTGGCCAGGACGTCAACTTTGCCGTCACCCAGTCGGTGTTTCAGGCCTTTTTTCATGACGACCGTTTCCGCCCTTCGCTGCTGCAGCAGGAGCGGGTCAGCGCCGGACATCTGGGGCGTAAAAGCGGGCGCGGTTTTTACCGTTACGATGATGAAAGCCTCAATCCGGCAGCACGCTACGCCGAGCCGGTAGGCGCCGCGTCGCTGCCCAGGGTTACGCTGCACGGTGACTGGACATCGCTGCCGGAGCTGGCCGCCCTGCTGCAGGAAAATGCGGGCGCGGTCAAACAACCTGGCCAGACCAGCCCGTTTGCCACGGTTGATGAAGTTACATTTATGTTAACAAATGGTAAAACTGCGAGCCAGATGGCGCAGCAGCTCGGCACGCCAGTGGTGTTGTTCGATCTGTCCGCCAATTACCGGCGCGCGCCGACCCTCGTCCTGGCCTGCGCATCCCAGAACCGTCCGCAGGACAGCGCCAAAGTGATTCATCTGCTGCAAACGCTCGGCAAGCGCGTTATTGAACTGCCGGATTACCCCGGATTACTGGTGATGCGCACCGTCGCCATGCTGGTCAACGAAGCACTCGACGTGGTGAACAAAGGCGTGGCCAGCGCCGCCGATACCGACAACGCCATGCTGTTCGGCGTCAATTATCCACGCGGCCCGCTAGCCTGGGGTGCGGCGCTCGGCTGGTCGCAGATACTGACGACGCTGGAAAATCTGCACCGTTGCTATCTTGAACCGCGCTACCGGCCGATGCCGTTGCTGCGCCACCGTGCCACTCAATACGCCGCCCTGCCGTCAGGAGAACACCGATGAACGCCATGACTCCCCGCGACCTGGCACAACGCTGTGCCGAACAGCTGTACCAACAGGATACCTGTGCGCAAGCGATGGGCATGACGCTAGACGCCGTTGATTGCGGTTTTGCGCAGGTCAGTATGGTGGTCGGCCCGCAGATGCTCAACGGCCATCAGACCTGTCACGGCGGACAGCTGTTCAGCCTGGCCGATACCGCATTTGCCTATGCCTGCAACAGCCAGGGACTGGCGGCGGTCGCCGCCGGTTGCAGCATTGACTTTATCCGCCCGGCGCTGGCCGGCGACCGGCTGACCGCCAGCGCCGAAGTGCGTCATCAAGGCCAAACCGGCGGCCTGTACGACGTGCAGATCGTCAACCAGCGCGGGAAAACCGTCGCCTGGTTCCGCGGCCGCGCACATCGTCTTGGTCATCGCATTCTGGAGGAGCAACCATGAGTCAGGCGTTTATCTGTGACGGCATGCGCACGCCGATTGGCCGCTATGGTGGCGCGTTGGCGACGGTGCGCACCGACGATCTGGCCGCGTTGCCGCTGCGTGCCTTGATGGAACGCCACCCCCAACTGGACTGGGCGCGGGTTGACGACGTGATCCTCGGCTGTGCCAATCAGGCTGGCGAAGACAACCGCAATCTGGCGCGCATGGCGGCACTGCTGGCCGGGTTGCCGCAAAGCGTTTCCGGCACCACCGTCAACCGCCTGTGCGGCTCCGGGCTGGATGCGCTGGCGATGGCGGCACGCAGTATCAAAGCCGGCGAAGCCGGACTGGTAGTGGCCGGCGGCGCAGAATCGATGACCCGTGCACCGCTGGTGATGGGCAAGGCCGACAGCGCCTTCAGCCGCCAGGCACAGCTGTATGACACCACGCTCGGCTGGCGTTTCGTCAACCCGCTGATGCAGCAGCGGTTCGGCACCGACTCGATGCCGGAAACCGCCGAAAACGTCGCGGCGCAGTTCTCCATCAGCCGTGCCGATCAGGATGCCTTTGCGTTGCGCAGCCAGCAGCGCACCGCGCACGCACAGGCCGCCGGCATACTGGCACAGCAAATCGTTCCGGTGAGCATCAGTGACAAAAAAGGCGCGCTGCGCGTCTTTGACCAGGATCAGCACCCACGCGCAGATACGACTCTGGCGCAGCTACAGGCGCTGAAAACACCGTTCCGCCAGCCTGGCAGCGTGACCGCCGGCAACGCCTCTGGCCTTAATGACGGCGCGGCGGCACTGCTGGTGGCCTCCGAGACCATCGCCATGCAGCAGGGGCTGACGCCGCGGGCGCGCATTGTCGCCACCGCCACCTGCGGCGTCGAACCACGCTTGATGGGCATCGGCCCGCTGCCGGCGACGCGCAGGGTATTGGAAATCGCCGGGCTGAGCCTGGCGCAAATGGACGTCATTGAACTCAACGAAGCGTTCGCCGCTCAGGCCTTGGCGGTACTGCGCCAGCTCGGCCTGCCGGACGACGCCGAGCAGGTAAACCCCAACGGCGGCGCCATCGCCCTCGGCCATCCGTTGGGCATGAGCGGCGCGCGTCTGGCGCTGGCTGCGATGTTTGAACTGGAACGGCGAGCCGGTCGCTACGCGTTGTGCACCATGTGCATCGGCGTAGGCCAGGGCATCGCCATGATTATTGAGCGTGTCTAAAGATTGAGGCAACAACAATGACAATCAATCCACAGCCCCTGGACGCCATCGAGTTCGCCTCGCGCGATGAGATCGAAGCGCTACAGCTGCAACGTCTGAAGTGGACCTTGCATCACGCCTATGAAAACGTGCCGATGTATCGACGCAAGTTCGATCAGGCCGGCGTCCACCCGAACGATCTGCAACAGCTTGGCGATATTGCGCTGTTCCCTTACACCACCAAGCAGGATCTGCGCGACAACTATCCGTTCGATACCTTTGCGGTGCCGATGGAACAAATAGTACGCATTCACGCATCCTCGGGCACCACCGGCCGACCAACGGTGGTTGGCTATACCCAGCGCGATATCGACAACTGGGCCGATATTGTCGCTCGCAGCCTGCGGGCGGCGGGCGCCACGGCGAAGGACAAAGTGCACGTCGCCTACGGCTACGGGCTGTTCACCGGCGGCCTGGGGGCGCATTACGGCGCCGAACGCCTGGGTGCCACGGTGATCCCGATGTCCGGCGGCCAGACTGAAAAACAGGCGCAGCTGATCCTGGATTTCAAACCCGACGTGATCATGGTAACGCCATCCTATTGCCTGACGCTGATTGACGAACTGGAGCGCAAGCTGGGCGGCGATGCTCGGGGTTGTTCGCTGCGCATCGGCATATTCGGCGCCGAACCCTGGACCGAATCACTGCGCCATGAAATTGAAAGCCGGCTGGGGATCAAAGCGCTGGATATCTACGGCCTGTCCGAAGTGATGGGGCCGGGTGTGGCAATGGAATGTGCCGAAAGCGGCGGCGGCCCAACCATTTGGGAAGATCACTTTCTGCCGGAAATCATCGATCCGGATAATGGCAACTGCCTGACAGACGGCCAGCACGGCGAACTGGTGTTCACCACCCTGAGCAAAGAGGCGTTACCGGTGATCCGCTATCGCACCCGCGATCTTACCCGCCTGATGCCGGGTGATGCCCGCCAGATGCGGCGCATGGGCAAGATTACCGGCCGCTCGGACGACATGCTGATTATTCGTGGCGTAAACGTGTTTCCGTCACAGGTGGAAGAACAGATTATGCAGTTCGAACAGCTGTCACCGCATTACCAGTTGCAGGTGAGCCGCGCCGGGCACCTTGATACGCTGGCGGTGCGGGTCGAGCTGAAAGAAGCGGCGCTCAGCCTGAACCATCAGCAACGCTGCGATATCTGCCACCAGCTGCGCCACCACATCAAGTCGATTATCGGCGTCAGCACCGATGTCAGCATCGCCAACTGCGGGGATATTCCGCGTTCGGAAGGCAAAGCCCAGCGGGTGGTCGACCTGCGACCACGCTAATAGGCCGCGTCCCTTTGCCGCCGTTGTGGCAAGGGGACACGGTTGCCGCGACTCGGCTTTATGCTAATGTTGTGCTTCACCGTTGGTTAACCTATGGGAAAATATGGAACATAAACTGGATGAATTCATCCATCAGGCGCTCGACGCCCAACCCATCAGCGGCACCTCACTGATTATTTCATTATATGGCGATGCGCTCAGCCACCGCGGCGGCGAACTGTGGCTGGGCAGCCTGAGTGCGCTGCTGGAATCGCTGGGTTTCGGCGATCGCTTTGTGCGCACCTCGGTGTTTCGCCTGCAAAAAGAGGGCTGGCTGGATGTGGAAAAGATTGGCCGGCGCAGCTATTACCGCGTTACCGATCAGGGTATGCGCCAGTTTCGTCACGCCGAATCAAAAATATACCTGAGCGAACAACCCGAGTGGGACGGGAAATGGGAGCTGCTGTTATTGGAAACGGTAGATAAAAACGAACGCGCACGGCTGCGCAAGGCGCTGAGCTGGTTGGGTTTTGGCCAGATTGCCAACAACCTGATGGCCGCCCCTACCCACGCACAAACCGATGTCCCGGCGCTGCTTGGCGAACTGAACGCCAGCGAACGGGTGATTTACTTCCGCGCCGATTACCCCTATGACCGTTCAGCGCACCAGCTGCGCCAACTGGTGGCCGACTGCTGGTCGCTGGACGCGGTGGCGGGCCATTATCATGAGTTTATCGTCTCTTTCCGACCGCTGATGGCGCTGTTGCGCGACGCCGACGATAGCGTACTGACGCCGCAGCGATGCTTTCAGATTAAGCTATTATTGATTCATTTCTTCCGCCGCGTGGTGCTGAAAGATCCGCTGCTGCCCGATGCGTTACTGCCAACCCAGTGGGAAGGCCAAATCGCCCGCAATCTGTGCATCAATATTTATCAGCGTGTCGACCGCGCCGCCACCGACTATGTCAGCGCACTGGCGGAAACCACCATCGGCGCCCTGCCGGCCCCCGGCGCAGGCTATTACCGTCGCTTTGGCGGCTTGGCGCGCGATCACGCTACGTTTTAAGGAGCTTTAGCCATGCCTGTGTATCAAATTGACGGTTTGACGCCGGTAGTCGATCCCAGCAGTTATGTTCACCCTACGGCGGTGCTGATTGGCGACGTGATGGTCGGCAAAAACGTCTACATTGGCCCCAATGCCAGCCTGCGCGGCGATTTTGGCCGTATCGTGGTGCACGACGGTGCCAATATTCAGGACAACTGCGTAATGCACGGTTTTCCGCAACAGGATACGGTGGTGGAACAGGACGGTCATATCGGTCATGGCGCCATCCTGCATGGCTGTCGCGTCGGGCGCAACGCGATGGTCGGCATGAATGCGGTGGTGATGGACGGCGCGATAGTGGGTGAAAACACCATCGTCGGCGCCTGTTCCTTTATCAAGGCGGCTGCGGACATCGCCGCCAATAAACTGGTGCTGGGCAGCCCGGCGCGCGTTGTGCGCGAGTTGACCGAGCAAGAACTGAGCTGGAAACGCACCGGTACGCTGGAATATCAGGATCTGGTCGTCCGCTGCAAGCAGTCGCTGAGAGAAGTCGCCCCGCTCAGTGCCGCAGAACCGGACCGTCAGCGCCTGACCTTTGGCGATCGCCTGGTGCCAAAGAGCCAGCTGTAATCCCGTCGGCTGGCAGAGCCAATTCGCGCAGCGCCAGCTATAAACGTTCTGACGCCGCTATGACGCGAGTTGCCTGAGCTGGCTAAGCTGCGCAAAAGCGAAATCCCAGAATGTGCGCACTTTTAACGGCATTTGCTGTACCTGATTCGCCACCAGTTGAACCGGCAGCGCCTGCGGTTCAAAAGATGTCAATACGCGCACCAGGCTGCCGGCGGCCAGATCGTCCGCCACCTGATACGACAATAGTCGGGCAATGCCCTGGCCGGCACGCGCCGCCAGCAACTGGCTTTCGACGTCGTTAAGCATCAAACGCGGCGTCAGGCGTACACGTTCATGGTTTTCCTGCGGGCCAAACCGCCATTCTCGCAGCGCCCCGTGCTGGGTACCGATAATGGTGTGGTGATCGGTCAACTGCGCCGGGTTCAGCGGCTCGCCACAGCGCGCCAGATAGGCCGGGCTGGCGACCGTCACGCGCCGCACCCAGCCCAGACGACGCGCTACCCGGCTGGAATCGTGCTGATGGCCAATCCGCACCGCGATGTCCAACCCTTCGTCTATCAGATCCAGATTGCGATCGTTGAGCTGCATCTCAATGTCGATTTGCGGATACTGTTCCAGAAATGCCATCACGATCGGTGCAACGAACTTACGGCCAAACTGTACCGGCGCGGTAATGCGCAACAGACCGCTCACCTGGGTTGGCGCGGTATCCAGCACCGCCTGCTGATAATCACCAAGCACGGCACGCGCCCGTTCAGCCAGACGCAAACCGGCTTCGGTCGGCGCCAGTCGCCGCGTGGTTCGCTCCACCAGCCGTGCGCCAACCCGCTGCTCCAGCGATGCAACGGCGCGGGTAACCGCAGGCGCGGAACGTCGCAGCTTGCGCGCCGCGGCCGCCAGACTGCCCTGTTGCACCACCGCCACAAAGATCGCCAATTCATCCAAACGGTCCATTGATTATTCCAGCTATTGAAATTATCAATTTCTACATTGCCGTATTTCCTTCACACAGCGCAAGAGTATTCTGAAGGCTCTCTATCTGGGAGTCTGCATATGCCAACGCTAAAACTGTACGGTACGCCGCTTTCCGGCCACGTTCACCGCGTCGCACTGCTGTTGAAGATGCTTGACGTAAACTATGAATTTATCGAAGCGCCGGCCGCGCTACGCCAGAGCGAAACCTACCGCCGGCTAAACCCCTTTGGCCAGATCCCATTGCTGGTCGACGGCGATTTTGCACTGCCGGACAGCAATGCCATCATGACATACCTGGTCAAACGCTATGCGCCGGACAGCCATTGGCTACCGGAACAGCCGCAGGCGGCGGCGCAGGTGCAGGTATGGCTGTCGCACGCCGCTGGCGAAGTACGTTACGGGCCGGCCTCCTGCCGGTTGATCAGCCAGTTTTCCGCGCCGGAAGACTATGACTCGGCGCGGTCCATCAGTCTGCGTTTTCTACCGCAGGTCGAGCAACACCTTGAGCAACGCGATTTTTTAGCCACCGACCAGCCTACCATCGCCGATCTGGCCTGTTACAGCTATCTGGCGGTGGCGCCAGAAGGTGGCGTTTCGCTGGCCGACTACCCGGCCATACGCCGCTGGATCGCGCGCATTCAGGCTCTGCCCGGCTTTTTTGCCATGCCGGCGCTGCCGATACCGGCGGCGAGGTAACTAGCATGACGGCTCCGTTGTTCCACCCTGGCGAACTGCGCGCGCAGCGGTTGGCGCATGTTGACGGCGTGCGCGCCGGTATCTACCCGGCGATGCCGGCTCAGCACCGCGAATTCTACGCCGCGCTGCGCTATCTGTTTGTGGCAACGGTGGATGCGCACGGCTGGCCGCTGGCGACGCTGTTCAGCGGCCCGGCAGGATTTTTGCGCACCCCGGACGACCGCCATCTGCGCATCAGTGCGCCACGTCGCGATGACGATCCGGCGCAGGCAGCGTTGCACCCCGGTCAACCGGTCGGTGCGCTGGGGCTGGACTTCAGTAACCGGCGGCGTAACCGCGTCAACGGCACGCTCAGCCGCATGGATAAAAACCGGCTGGAAATCGAGGTGCATCAGTGTTTCGGCAACTGCCCGCAGTATATCCAGCGGCGTCAGCTGATTGCCCAGCAAAACGCCCCCCAGGCGATTGAATATCTGCCTGAACTGGACGATGCAGCGCGGCGTCTGATCCGCCAGGCGGACACCTGCTTTGTCGCCAGTTACGCCCATCTGGATCTGGCACAGGGTGGCGTTGATATTTCGCACCGCGGCGGCCTGCCTGGCTTTATCCATCTTGAGCAACAAAGCCTGTGGATACCCGACTTTCGCGGCAATCGTTATATGAATACCCTCGGCAACCTGCTGGCGGAGCCGCGTGCGGCGCTGCTGCTGCCGGATTTCGCCAACGGCGATCTGCTGCATTTACAGGGCGTGACGCAGATCGTCTGGCAGTCGCAACCGTTACCGAACATCCCCGCGGCAGAACGCTACTGGCGTTTTGAGCTACAGCGAGCCTGGCGCTTTGCCGACGCGTTGCCGTGGCGCGGCGGCGAGGTGGAATATGCGCCAACCACGTTGCAAACCCGCGCGGGGCGATAATCAACGCGACGACCGAACGTCGCCGAGCCGGCGCCATTGAGGCAATACCCGTGTCGCTGCGGGTCTGGTAGGATAGCTGCAAATATAACCGGAGTGAAACTATCAAAAGGGATTTATTGATGAGCGCGGATAGTGCAAAAAGCGCGGTGGTATATACGCCGCTAACGCTAAAACTTTATGATTGGTGGGTGCTGAGCATCTCCAACCGTTATGCCTGGCGCTGCCCGACCGACACGGTATTGTTGCCGCATTTCCAGCGACACATGGGAATAAGGCATTTGGATATCGGCGTCGGCACCGGTTATTACCTCGCCAATACGCCGCAAGGCTCGCGGCAGATCACGCTGCTCGATCTGAATGACAATAGCCTGCACGCCGCCAGCGCACGCGTCGGCGCACAGCGTATTACCGAACGCCTGCGGCACGATATTTTCCAGCCGCTGCCCGAACGACTGCATGGCCGTTTCGACTCACTGTCGCTGTTTTATCTTTTGCACTGTCTGCCGGGGAGCATGGCCGAAAAACAACGTGTTATCCACCATGCCGCCAGCGCACTGACGCCCGACGGAGTACTGTTTGGCGCCACCATCCTTGGTCATGGCGTCGAACATAATGCCTTTGGTCGCAAACTGATGGCGGTTTATAACAAAAAAAGCATCTTCGGCAATCAGGCAGATTCACGGCAACAGCTGCATGACGCCCTCGCCAGGCAATTTATGCAGGTTGAGGTGCAATTGCATGGCACCGTCGCGGTGTTCACGGCCAGACAGAAAAAGCCCTCTGACGACGGTTTGGCAAACGCGATAACCGATTAACAATGCCCGCGTTGGGACGGCAGCCATGACAATGCGCCATAAATCCACGCCAGGATAACGGGGATTTACGGCGCGGTTTCCACCGGGCGCTATGGCCATTTACCGCATATCAGCAGCGAGAGCCGATGGTGTTATTTTTCGACCAGCTGATCTTTTGGTTCATAGCTAAAGAGCGCATCTGTCGCATGTTGCACGCTGATGCCTTGAGGGAGTTCAACTTTAACGATAGGTAAAAATTTCCCTGTTGCCTTTTTGTAGCTACGCTGGTCCTGCTGCGCGTTTATCAACCCCGCGCCATTCAGGTAAAACAGGGCTTCAACCGGGATGGCTTGCGGATTATTTTCGTCCCAAGGCTTAACGATAATTTCGTTATAATATAATCCATTTCCATGATATGGCATCGCGAGTAATGTCTGGTAAAACGCATCAGCCGGTTTTTTTGCCGTAGGTCTGACGTCAAAGGCACATACGCCCCAGGCGGTTCTTCTGACAATCGCTTTATTTAACTGATGAGCGGTAAATACGCCAAAATCCTGACATGACTGCCCTTTCTCCGGAGTCGGCGGTGAACCGCAGTAGTTTCCCTGCCTTCCCCAGGTATTGGCATCCAGGGCATAAGAGCATAATACCGAAACCTGTTCACTTTCTGCCGGCGTCATTTTTCCCGGATAAAGAATAAACCCGTTGGCACTGGCAAATGTATTGTTGAATTTGGCATCCTTACGCAAATAAGAAAATGACACACCCTTGTTTTTTATTGATGATGGATTGAGCTTCCAGAAATCAACGCCCGGTCTGGTCCCTCGCATTAACACACCGGAACAAAGAAATGCTGGGGACTGCTCATCGCCACAGTCCTTGACCGTGCTATGGTATTGTTCAGTCAGTATATCAGCGATATCCTTTTTTACCGCCGAACTGACTTCCGATTCTGCCGCAGCAAATACATTGGCCGAAAAAACCGCCACGCCAACAAATGAAATAACGGTAGCTCGTTTCATAAAGCCTCTCTTGAGATCAAATTCGGATTGAAATTTCACCCTCATATTTCATTGTCATGAGTGTGATTTGGCCTGAACTTCAATATGAATTCTCCACCGATATTATCATGACGCAACTGTCAAAAAGGATAGTTGTCAGCCTCTGGTTATACACTAGACTGCTAAATAACGATCGTTCACCGATTAAATAATAGGTATAGATCAAGTTGAGTGATATTACTTTCACTCGCACTCTTCTTTCACCATTATTGATAACACCCACAGACTTGTTCAGTCGATAAAATAATCTGCAGAGGTTGAGTGGCCTTATTTATTCGCCACGAAGAAGTGGGCGCCAGGCAATTAAAAAATACCCGGCCAGGATCAACGCCGTACTTTTACGGGTAAAACAGCTTACGGGAACTTCAGGCGCCAAAAGCCAAAGGCATGACTGATGATGACGGCAACAGCACAGTTAAACAGATACTCGACGGGCATAGAAGCGAAGCACGGGTTGTTTTATACGATTGAAAAAGCAGAATTGCACCGACGATGGCCAACCCAATGATGAAGAAATCATCAAAAAACCGTGGGTTTGTTAGCGGCCAATGCGACCTCTGTGCTAGGTGAGGAGTTGATCACAGACAGCAAGCGCTCTAAGTGATTGAATAATGGCGGAGAGAGGGGGATTTGAACCCCCGGTAGAGTTGCCCCTACTCCGGTTTTCGAGACCGGTCCGTTCAGCCGCTCCGGCATCTCTCCGTGAAGTGCTTGCTATCATGCCCCTTTTTGCGGCATTTTTACAGTGTTAGCCTCCAGCCGAATGTTCAAGTGACGAGTTTACGAGCAACCTGATGATTAAATGGCCGTGGAAAGCGAATCCCCCTCAGGCAGACACGCAGGATCGGTGGCAAGATGCGCTGGCGATCCCGCTGTTATCCCCGCTGGACCAACATGAGCAACGGCGCCTGGTGGCCGTTGCGACACAGTTAATGCAGCAAAAGCGCATCGTACCGCTGCAAGGTCTGGTGCTAACCTCACAAATGCAGGCACGCATTGCACTGCTATTTGCCTTGCCGGTATTGGAGCTGGGGGCAGAATGTCTGGACGGGTTCAATGAAATCCTGCTTTATCCTTCACCTTTCGTGGTGGAAGACGAATGGCAGGACGATATTGGCCTGGTGCATTCCGGGCCGGTGGTGCAATCCGGTCAAAGTTGGGAACAGGGGCCGATCGTCCTCAACTGGCAAGACGTGCAAGACTCGTTCGATATGTCCGGTTTCAACCTGATCGTGCATGAAGCGGTACATAAGCTGGATATGCGCAATGGCGGTATTGCAACCGGCGTGCCGCCGATCCCGCTGCGCGAGGTGGCCACCTGGGAGCACGACCTGCATGCCGCGATGGACAGCATTCAGGATGAAATCGATATGGTAGGCGAAGACGCCGCCAGCATTGATGCCTACGCTGCCAGCGATCCGGCCGAATGTTTTGCCGTGTTGTCGGAGTATTTCTTCAGCGCCCCCGAACTGCTCGCCAACCGCTTCCCTGCGCTCTACCAGCATTTCTGCACGTTTTACCGCCAGGATCCGCTGGCGCGATTGCAGCGCTGGCAGGCGGCCAACGACGGCGGCAGCGACTAAAACCAGCGCTTTTGCTCAGTTGGTGAGCAGTCACGCCAAAAGCGTCATTTTAGCGTTGACACACCCTGAGCCGCTGGATATGATGCGCCCCGTTCACACGATTCCTCTGTAGTTCAGTCGGTAGAACGGCGGACTGTTAATCCGTATGTCACTGGTTCGAGTCCAGTCAGAGGAGCCATATTTAGAGAAGCCCGCTTAAGGAAACTTAAGCGGGCTTTTTGCTTTTGATGCGAACCGTCACTCAAACCCGAGCCGCGAACGCTTGCCTGAGACTCCGGTCAACTTTCCAATAGCGCCACGATGGCGGGTAAGGACATGCCAGCCTCGGCATCCGTGCAGTATTTATTCCTTTAAGTCAAAACTCTTATCAATCAAATTGTTAACATCAACCTGCCTGGGCAATATCTTTAACTGATAAAACAAATCAGCTACCGGTTGCAGCACTTTGACGTCCTGTTGATTGACGCTATGCGCGCCCTTTGAGGTCCGACCCGCAATCTGTCGAGCGGTTTCCAGTGGCAAACGCGTCAGTTGAGCGTAAACCCTGGCGTATTCCTGCGGATGATCGATCGCCCACTGCCGCGCTCTGGCGACGCGTTCGGCAAAGTCTTTGATGGCAGCTCGCTTGTCCGGATCGGCCAATGAGCGCGTAGTGGCGGTCAAGAAACCGAGCGACGGGGTTAATCCCTGACCATCGCGCAGCAGGCGCGCGCCGCTTTGCTCCGCAACCCCCAAATAGGGATCAAAAACCGCCCAGGCCGCCACTCTGCCAGTGCTAAACGCCGCGCTGGCATCGGTAGGCATGACGAACTGAATCTTCACATCTTCCCGTTTCAGCCCCGCCTCCTGCAACGCCGCATACAGCAGGTTTTGCGAGATGCTGCCACGCGCCGAGGAAACTACCACCGTTTGCCCTTGCAACTGCCGAACGCTGTGCAACGGTGAATCCTGCGGCACGACAATCCCATTAGACTGACCATAGCCGACGTTGGTCTGAATCAGCTTAAAATCCACCCCGCCTGCCGCCGCCATTAACACCGGCAGATCCCCGGCATAGGACGTATCAACCGCTGCTGCGCGCTGCGCCTCAAACAACGGCGCCGCCCCCTGGAAATTGGCCCACCGATACTGATAAGGCGCATCCTTCATCACGCCAGCGGCTTCCACCAGGCTACGCAACCCGCGGGCTTGATCGCCCAGCACCAACTGGGCATCGCCTATCGCCCCCTGTGCCAACGATGCCGTTAATAACGAGGCGCTCAGCCCCACGGCCCTGAGTAAAACAGAAAACTGCGTCATACTTTTCCTCTTTGCCGCTGATGGTTATGCGTATTGTCTGGTGATTCAAAGCACGGTAAAGCCATGGGTTGCATCACGCGCCAGTTGTTCCACCAATCCGAACTCCCAGTCCAGATACGCTTGCATCGCTTCGCGCGGATTGTCCGTGCCTTCGTACGGGCGGCGATAACGGTCTATGCGCGGCACCGCCAACCGCCCTTCGCCCTTTTCCAACGGCCGGTTTTCAGCGATCCATGCCTGGGTACCGCCGGCGAGCAGTTGTACCGGCTTGCCGGTCAGCGCGGCTACTTCCGGCACCGCATAGCGCGCCAGTTGGCTGCTGCCGCAGGTCAGCACATAGCGTTTGGCCGGCGGCAGGTTTTCCAGCGCCAACGGCAACTGCGAACGGATGACCCAATGGGCGCCGGGAATATGGCGCGCCACATAGTTGGCGCTGGTGGTGAAATCCAGCAACACCGTGCCTTCCTGCGCCAGCAGTGCGACCAACTGCTCAGGCGTGATTTCATCCACCGCGGGCGGTGGCGGCACCTGCGCCGCCGGATCGCCCTGCTCGGTAAAGTCGGCGGCGGTCAGACCGTCCACTACCGCCACCTCCCAGCCCATCTGCGCCAGCCAGGAGGCGCTCATGTTGGCACGCACGCCGTTATCATCCACCAGCGCCACGCGGGCGCCGCGCACGCTGGCATGGTGATCCGTTTCCTGTACCAGTTGGCCACCTGGCACCCCATAGCTGCCCGGCAGATGCCCGGCGTAATACTCCTCGGGGCTGCGCACGTCAAACAGATAGGTGGTGCGTGCCGTATCCTGCCACCACAACCCTAGCGTCTCACGATCGATGCGCCGTACCCCGGCCTCGTCCGCCACCCGCCGTGCCTGCTGCTGCGCCTGCGGCAGATTATCCACGCCGTCCGGGTAGCGACGTTGCCGTTGACTTTCCAGCTCAAACCCCGCCAGCCCCCAGCCGATCGTCCCATTGCGCAGCGCTGCCACCGGATTGCTGATGCCGGCGTTGATTAGCGATTGGGTACCGATAATGCTGCGTGTGCGCCCGGCGCAGTTGACTATCACCTGCGTGTTGGCATCCGGTGCCAACGCGTTGATCCGCAGCACCAGCTCCGCCCCAGGCACGCTGGTGCTGGTGGGGATACTCATGGTTTGGTATTCATCAAAACGGCGCGCATCGACGATCACCACATCGGCCTGCCTATCGATCAGCGCCTTCACCTGCTGCGCAGTCAGCGATGGCGTATGCCTGCGGCTTTCCACCAGTTCGCCAAAGGCCTTGCTCGGGGTATTTACGTCCTGGAAAAGCTCGCCACCGGCGGCTTGCCAACCTGCCAGGCCGCCGGTCAGCAGAGCGACATCCCCATAGCCCAACTGCTGTAGCCGCCTTGCCGCCTGTTCAGCACGCCCATCGCCGTTGTCATACACGGTGATGGACGTGCTACGGCGCGGAATGCGTCGGTAGGTTTCCAGCTCCAATTTGCTCAGCGGAATGTTCACGGCGAACAGCGGGTGGCTTTGCGCAAATTCGGCTTCTTCACGCACATCGATCAGCGCCAATTCCTGGCGAGCCAGTAACGCGGCACGCAGGGTGGAAAAATCACGGTAAACAAAGGCAGGCATAGTTATACGTCCTTAGAAAGATCCCAAATATTAGGCAGTTGAGTGTTGGAATAACCGGAGATAAAGGGCTTCACCGCGCCACTTTCGCCGTATACCGCACGCTTGACGGCGCCGATGTTGCCGCCATACACATGAATGCTGATTGACACACGATCGTTAAACGCATTGCTAACCTGGTGAATGTCGCCGTCCTGTTCCGACAGTTTCGCTACCTGCCCGGCGGTTAACCGCTCGGTGCCGCCTGCAGGCTGGGGCACGCCCTGACCGTCAAGCAGGTAACGCTGATTGATTTCAGCGCCGCGCAGCATGCCAATCAGCCCCCATACGCGGTGATCGTGGATCGGCGTGACCTGCCCTGGCCCCCAAACGAAGCTGACGATGGAAAAGCGCTGGGCGGAATCAACATGCAGCAGATACTGCTGGTAATGTTCAGGATGTGGGCGGGCGTATTCTTCGGCCAGCCAGTCATCCTGCTTGACCAGCTCGGACAGCGATTGCGCTGCCTGTTCCAGCCGCGCCGTATCGTCCAGCGGCTGTTGATGCAGTTGGGCCAATTGTTGGATGAAGCCGCGTAAACGGTCTAAGCGTAATGGCATTGTCATAGAGCCTTCCTGTCTGAAGCGGTGCCTATCACGCTAACAAAGAACTTTTTATTATTTAAATGCATTTTTGTAATAAACTAAAATGCAGAATACACATAAAGAGAGTCTCCATGCGTACAGACGACATTGACGCACTGCTGGCGGTGGTGCAATTTGCTTCGCTTAACCAGGCCGCGGAATACCTTGGCATTAGCCAATCTGCCATAACCCGCCGCCTGCAAAGCTTTGAACAGAGCCTAGGCGCCACGCTGCTGGATCGCCAAACCAAACCACTTAAACTGACGGCCGTCGGCCATCGCGTCTACGAACAGTGTCTGACGATCAAACGCGAAACCAAGCGGCTGGAAAGTTTGCTTAATCAGGATGCGGAACCGAGCGGCCCGCTGCGCCTGGGGATCCCGCAAAGCCTGAGTGAAATCGCCTTGCGGCCAGCGCTGGTTGCCCTCGGTGAGCATTACCCGCAACTGCGCCCGCAGGTGGTCTGCGGTTGGGGCGGGCAGTTGATAAAACGGCTGGAAAACGTTGAGCTGGACAGCCTGCTTGCCATGGGGCCGACGCAGCAAACCTTCGATGACAGCCTGGTGACAAAAGCGTTGTGCCCATTGGAAGTTGTCGTGATCGCCAGCAAAAATCTTCGCCTCGACACCGCCCGCCTCAGCGGTTGCGCCCATTATGGCTGGGTATTAAACCCTGATGGCTGCGGCCTGCGCGCCGGATTAAACCGCGATCTGCTGGCACACGGGCTGCGGCTGAAAGTCAATGTTGAAACCGCCGGCGCCCAGTTGCAAATCAGTCTGGTGGCTCAGGGGCTCGGGCTCGGACTGGTGCCGAAGGCGGCGTTAACCCACAGTCCGCATCAAAACGATATCACGATTGTCGAGCTGAACGACTTCCGACCGAAAGTCCAACTGTGGCAGGTCAGCAGCCCGGGATTGGGCAATTTGCAACGACCCACCACCTTTTTTGCCGAAAAGATCGTTCAGGAACTTCGCGGCCAATTGCATGAATGATAAGCGATTAGTTATATAATTAACTTTATGCATATTAACATATGATAAAAATGCATTTAAATCATTAGAACATCACGTATAGGGTATAAACACCGTGCTGCTGATTGCCAAACCTTGGCCAGCAGCCAGACCCTATCACGATTCCTGACAAGGAGTTCTAATGAGCGTTCAATTTTTAGGCATGATCGGCCACCGTCTGTCTTCGGAAATCATCCCTCCGGCTGGCCCGATATTTGATCGAGATTACATTGTGCGCTTTGCGCAAACTCACGAAGCCGCCGGTTTTGACCGCCTGCTGGTCGGCCATTGGTCCGATCAACCCGACGGATTTCTAGTCACGGCGCTGGCCGGGCTATCCACGCAAAAAATCAACTTTTTACTGGCTCACCGGCCGGGCTTCGTCTCACCGACCTTGGCGGCGCGCAAATTCGCCACGCTGGAACATCTGCTGAACGGCCGCCTGGCGGTGCATATCATCAGCGGCGGCAACGACGCCGAGCAGCGCCGCGACGGCGACTATCTCGATCACGATCGGCGCTATGCCCGCACCGAGGCGTTTTTGGAGATCGTACGCCAGGTCTGGACCCAGGAGCGGCCGTTCGACGCCCATAATGATTTCTATCAGGTCGACCAGGCCTTTTCGGCAATTAAGCCGCTGCAACAGCCCCATATTCCGATTTTCTTCGGCGGCTCATCCGACGCGGCCATCGCCGTGGCCGGTAAGCACGCCAATGTGTTTGCCCTGTGGGGCGAATCGCTGGCGCAAACCCGGGAAACCATCCAGCGCGTGCGGGCCGAAGCGGCCAAACACCAGCGCCAAATCGACTTTAGCGTCTCCTTCCGGCCGATTATTGCCGCCACCGAAACGCAGGCCTGGGAAAAAGCCAGACAGATCCTGCATGTCGCCACTGAACATGCCGCACAAGCCGGCGCGAGCCATAAGAACAAGCCCAACAGCGTCGGCGCTCAACGTCTGCTGCAAACCGTGGCGCAAGGCGATGTGGTGGATAAACGCCTGTGGACCGGCATCGCCAGACTGGTCGGTGGCGGGCACAACTCCACGGCGCTGGTGGGTACGCCGGAACAAGTGGCCGATGCCCTGCTTGATTACTACGATCTGGGCGTGCGCAACTTCCTGATCCGCGGCTTTGATCCCCTCAACGACGCTCAGGAATACGGTAAAGAACTGTTGCCGATCGCCCGTGAAAAAATTGCCCAGCGCGACGCCAAACAAAGCGCCTGATGGTCAACGGGAGAGGCACTACGTATGAGTTCTGTCCAGTCTACCCGCCTGTTTACGCGGCGACAGCATATCCAGCCGCCGCTTGAGCAGATCACCGAACAACTGACGCAGCAGGCCGCGGCGCTGGATCGCAGCGGCGAGTTTCCACACACCAATCTGGCCTTGCTGCATGAATATGGGCTATTGGGCCTGGCCTGTGAGCAGCGTTACGGCGGTGCCGAAGCCAATCTGTCTACTTTGCAGCAGGTGGTCAGCGCCATCGCACAGGGCGAACCGTCAACGGCGCTGATCGTCTGCATGCAGTATCTGCACCACCTGCGCCTGGCCGCCAACCCCAGTTGGCCAGAAGCGTTGCGCGGTACAGTCAGCCTCAGCGCCGTGCAACGCGGGGCGCTAATCAACAGCCTGCGGGTAGAGCCGGAACTGGGTTCCCCGGCGCGCGGCGGTCTGCCCCACACCGTAGCGGCTCGCACCTCTGCCGGCTGGCGGCTCAACGGTCATAAGCTTTATACCACCGGGATTGAAGGGCTGAGCTGGCTGGCAATCTGGGCTCGCAGTGATGATGCCAACCCACAGGTGGGCACCTGGCTGGTTCCGCGCGACAGCCCGGGCATCACCCTTAAACGCAGTTGGGATCATCTGGGGATGCGCGCCACCGGCAGCCATGAGGTGATACTGCGCGATGTCATAGTACCGCTGATCCACGCGGTGGATGTTTACCCGGCCGATCGGCCGCCGCCGCCGGATACCGCGCAGCTTCAGGCTGCCGCCAATGCGCACACCGCTCTGCTGCCAGCCATCTATGACGGCATTGCGCAGGCGGCACGCCGCTGGCTGATCGCCTGGTTGCAGCAACGGGTGCCGGCCAGTCTGGGCGCCCCATTAGCCAGCTTAGCCCGCGTGCAGGAAGCCGTCGGACAAATCGATGGCTTGCTGCTGGTCAATCAGAGCCTGCTGCGCCAGGCGGCAGCGCAGGCATTCAGCACCGAACAGGCCAACCTGGCAAAAGTGACCATCACCGAAAATGCGATAGTGGCAGTGGAAAAGGCGCTAGCGCAGAGCGGTAACCACGGTTTGACGCGCCATAACCCGCTGGAGCGCCACTACCGTAACGTACTCTGCGGCCGGATACATACCCCACAAAACGACAGCGCATGGATCAACGCCGGCAAAGCTTCGTTAACACCATAGGACGAAAATCACCATGTTACGTATTAAACACACCTTGGGCGCCCTATTGCTGCTCGGTCTGGCAGGCCTGCCACCGTTCGCCGATGCACGTATCACCCTGCATATTGCCGACCAAAAAGGCGGTATGCGTTCACAAATGGAAGCGGCCAATGCGCTTGACAAGCTGCCTTACGACATCAAATGGGCCGAGTTCCCCGCCGCCGCCCCGCTTGCCGAAGCATTGAACGCCGGCGCAGTTGATGTCGGCATTATTGGCGATGCCCCGTTATTGTTTGCCCTTGCGCAGGGTGCACCGGTGAAAGCGGTAGCGGTGGATAAAAGCAACCCGGCGGGCACCGCACTACTGGTGAGTGAAAACTCACCGCTGAAAAGCGGTCAGGATCTGAAAGGTAAGCGCATCGCCACCGGCAAAGGTTCGATCGGCCATTTTGTGGCGTTAAAGGCGCTGGAACAAGCCGGTCTGAGCGCGACGGACGTACAGTGGGTCTTTTTGGGGCCGGTGGATGCCAAGGTTGCGCTGCTTAGCGGCTCGGTCGACGCCTGGGGCGCCTGGGAGCCTTATACCACTCAACTGGTTAAAACCGGACAAGGCCATGTGCTGGTCAGCGGCAGCGGCCTACTGCCGGGAAATACCTTCCTGGCGGCCACGGATGCAACGCTCGCCGATAGCGCTAAACGCCAGGCACTGCAGGATTACCTGAACCGCCTGGCAAAAGCGGAACGCTGGGCCTATGCCAATCTCGACAGCTACGGGAACACGCTGGGGAAAATCATTAAATTCCCGCCCGAAATCGCGCGCGAACAGTTCGCCAGCCGCCAGCTGCGTTGGCAGCAGATTGACGAGACAACCGTGCGTCAACAGCAGGCCACGGCGGATTTTTATCAGGCTAACGGTCTGATCCGGCAGCCCCTCGACGTTACCCACACTTTTGATAAAGGTTTTAGCGTGCCGCCGTTGGCGCAGACACAACAGGAAGGTCAGCCATGAATCCCCTAGCCCAGTATTCACGCCGTAGATTCCTCCGACTGGGTGGCAGCCTGCTGGCTGCCCCGGCGTTGGCCGGCATATCACCAAAGCTGTTCGCCCATGATATGGCAACCATGCATCAGGATGGCGGTAACGCCCTGCGCCTGCCTGAACCCTACAAGTTGAAACTCGCTATCAACCAGAGCGCGGTGTGTATTGCTCCCGTCACCGTAGCGGAACAGCAGCGCTTCTTCAGCAAATACAATTTGGACGTTGAATTTGTCAACTTCGGCAACTCGACCGATCTGCTGTTGGAGGCGATCGCCACCGGCAAAGCCGATGCCGGCATCGGCATGGCCCTGCGCTGGTTGAAGGCGCTGGAGCAAGGCTTTGACGTAAAGCTCACCGCCGGTACCCACGGCGGCTGCCTGAATTTGCTGACCGCCAAAAATGCCCCCTTTACCAGCCTGGACAAACTGAAAGGGCAAACCATCGGTGTGACCGATATGGCAGGCCCTGACAAGAACTTTTTTGCCATTCTGCTCAAACGCCATGGCGTAGATCCGATCGCCGATGTGCAATGGAAGGTTTATCCCGCCGATTTATTAAGCGTGGCGTTGGATAAACAGGAAATTGCCGCCATCAGCGGCAGTGAACCCTTTAGCTACCGCTTATTGGAAAGCGGCAAATACCAACTGCTGGCCAGCAATATGACCGGCGAATACGCCAACCTCAGTTGCTGCGTGGTTGGCGTCAGTGGGTCGCTGGCCCGTGAACACAGAGCCGCAGCGGCGGCGTTGACCCAGGCGCTGCTTGATGCACACAGCTACGCGGCAGAGCACCCGGAAAGCGTTGCCGAAGCCTTTATGGCCCACGCGTTAAATACCAACGTCAAGGAAGTGGCCGGCATTATCCATGGTCAGGCTCATGGACATCATGCCGTTGGGCAAGCTTTCGTCAAAGAACTTACCCAATACGTCAGCGATTTACAGCTGGTACAGGTGATTAAACCCACGACCGACGCCCACCAATTTGCGGAGAGCATTTATGCCGACGTATTTGCTTGATAGCACCATAAAAGGCGAAAAAACCGCCAGAGGAAGGATCTGGCTCACCGGCCTGCTTGCCGCAGCTGCGTGGCTGGCGGCCGGGCTTATCACTCTCTATTGGCCTAACGCCATCCGCCAGTGGCCCTATAGCCAGGCCTGGGCTTATCTGCAACTGGCACTGGCGGTGACGTTGCTGGCTCTGACGCTGAGCTATCGGCGCTGGAACGGGAGTTTGCTGCGTTTGCAACGCGCCGGGCAATGGCTGATCGCGCTGCCGCTGTTTTTCAGCCTGTGGCAACTGCTCACGGCGAAAACCGGGGTGCTGCCGGTACCGTTTTTCGCTCCGCCGCAGGCGCTGATTGAGGTTTACCTTACCGACTGGCCGCGCCTGCTGACCAGCCTGTATCACTCGCTGTCGTTATTGTTGCTGGGGGTAGCGATTGGAACCCTGAGCGGCTTTGTCAGCGGCGTGGCGATCGGCTGGTCGCAGCGCATTGGCTATTGGGTGCACCCGATACTGCGTATTCTCGGGCCGGTGCCGTCGACCGCCTTGCTACCGCTGTGCCTGTTCATCTTCCCGAGCAGCTTTGGCGCCAGCGTGTTTCTGATCGCTCTGGCGACCTGGTTCCCGGTTACCGTTCTCACCTGGTCGGGCGTCGCCAACATCGATAAAGCCTATTACGACGTAGCGCGCACCCTGGGCGCCAGTCAGCGCTTTTTGATTTTCCACGTGGCGATCCCCGCCGCCCTGCCCAGCGTGTTTGTCGGCCTGTTTATGGGATTGGGAGCGTCTTTCTCCGTACTGATCGTCGCGGAGATGGTTGGGGTTAAAGCCGGTATCGGCTTTTATCTGCAATGGGCGCAGGGCTGGGCTGCCTATCCCAATATGTACGCGGCGCTGATTGTAATGGCCTGTCTGTGTTCCGGGCTGATCAGCCTGCTGTTTTTGCTGCGCGATCGACTGCTCGGTTGGCAAAAAGGAGTGATGAAATGGTAGTGCAAGCCGCACAGGCTCAGAGTAAAGCCACAGGCACAGCGATTGACGTACGCAACGTCAGCCACCGTTTCGCCCTGGGTAAACGGGAAATCGCCGTGCTGGATAACATCAGCCTGAGCATTGCCCCCGGTGAAAGCGTCGCACTACTCGGACCTTCCGGCTGTGGGAAATCCACGCTGCTGCGTCTGCTGGCCGGACTGGAGCCGTTACAGACCGGTCAGTTGCTTGCCGACGGCCGGCCACTCGGCGCCCCCAGCCCCGAACGCATTCTGGTTTTCCAGGATCCCACGCTCTACCCATGGCGGACGGTGCGGCAAAACGTGCTGCTCGGGCCGCAGGCGCAGGGGCTAAGTGGCCAGGAACATCAGGCCGACAGCCTGATTGACCGTATCGGCCTCAACGAGTTCGCCAACGCCTACCCGAAGCAGCTATCCGGCGGCATGGCCCAGCGCGCCGCATTGGCGCGCGCGCTACTCAACGAGCCGCGCCTGCTGTTGCTCGATGAGCCACTGGGAAAACTGGACTCGCTGACGCGTATCAGTATGCAGCGCGAATTGATTAACCTCTGGCAAAGCCAGGGCTACACCAGCCTGCTGGTGACGCACGACATTGAAGAAGCGCTGCTATTGTGCGATCGGGTAATGGTGCTGTCGCCGCGTCCGAGCCGAATTCTGGCGCAATTTGCCGTGCCGCTCGCCTACCCGCGTCACCGCGACGCCCCGCTGCTGATTCAACACCGACAGGACATTTTGAAAATTCTGGGCCAAGAGAGCGATTGGTAACTTTACTGCCCATCGCTGCCAATATTTGTCAAACCACCATTAACGGGAGTTGTTATGTCTTTGGTGTCTATCCCTACCGCCAACAGCGGCGCAGTAAAAAACGACGTCAGCCAGGAGGAGTGGCAAGAACGCGTCAAACTGGCTGCCGCTTATCAATTGGCGGCCCTGTATAACTGGACCGATCATATTTATACCCATTTCTCGGCGCGCGTGCCGGGCGCGGAAGAACATTTCCTGATTAACGCCTACGGCCTGCTATTCAGTGAAATCACCGCCTCCAACCTGGTGAAAATCGATTTGGACGGCAATATTATTGCCGATCCCACCGGGCTTGGCATTAATCAGGCCGGCTTTGTGATCCACAGCGCCATACACCGCGCCCGACCCGATCTGAAAGCCGTGCTGCATACCCACACCAAAGACGGTGCGGCAGTATCGGCGCAAAAAGACGGTTTGTTGCCGCTGTCACAACATGCGCTGGCTTACTATTCGCGCATTACCTATCACGAATATGAAGGCGTAGCGCTCGATCTGGATGAGCAGGAACGGTTGGTTAACGATCTGGGCCACGGCAACGTGATGATTTTGCGCAACCACGGGCTGCTGGCCGGCGGCGTGAGTATCGAGCACGCGTTCCGGGAACTGCACGGTTTGGAGCGCGCCTGTAACATTCAGGTGGCGGCGCTCGCCGGCGGGCGAGACAATCTGCACTATGCGCCGCCGGCCGCGATCGAAAAGGTCAAGGCGCAGTCCATGCGGTTTCGCAGCGGCACGGATGAGATCACGCAAAAGCACTGGGCGGCAGCCATCCGCCAGTTGGAGGCCAGTGGTTTATCCAGCTTTAATCGATAATTTGTTGAGCGATGTGCCTGCTGCCATGAGACATCGCGGTGGCTGGTACCGTTTCGTCACATTCCCGCATGGCATGCCGGTGATGATATGAGACTCTCCCAGGTGAGATGATGAAGAGCGTCATGATTCAGCGCAACGCTGACGAAACCAGACAAAACAGCTGATTTCGGCAAAAAATGTGCCGGCTGAAGGCGACTATATCTCCTTTAGCGAAAATAAAATCTGCGCGTTAACCGGCGTGGCTCGCACGGCGTTATCAGGTTTATTTTGGCGTCGATTCACTCGACGAAATAGCCGAACATCTGACACCGTATCGTCTTATGTTCTGGGGCGCAATTTTAGCGCTGCATCACAATGACAAAGAAGGTTACAGCTTAAAATCGGTAACTGACTTTATTCATTCACACCAATCTCGCCCCTGCATTATGCGGGGGATGTCTGCTTGTGCATCGCTGAACGATTATTTCGGCAACATGTTGCTGACATCGGTTCCCGAGGGTTTTTGATAAATCCCCAAAGAAAAGTAACGAGCCGTCGCATACATATACTCGAAAATTTCCGACTGTGTTTCTTCATAGTTTTCCCAGAAGACATTTGAGCTGAAACAGTATATTTCAATCGGCAATCCTTCTGATGTCGGACTAAGTTGCCGCACCACCAGATACATATCCTTTCTAATATCTTCCCGCCCCTTCAAATACTCCAGTAAGTATTTTCTAAACAATCCAAGATTGGTAATCCCATGGTGGCTCAGCTGTTCATCCGACAGCGTTGCCATTTTTTTACTGAGATATTCTTTCAGTCCAACATATTTTTCTGGCGATAACGCTGTTAACCTCTCAAGTAACGCGGTATCGGCAAAGGTGACGCTAGATTGATCAACAAAGAAACTGCGCTTAATGCGACGTCCGCCCGAGGAGAACATCGGTTGCCAGTTGGTATAGGTTTCTGTGATCAGGTTCTTGGTCGGTACCCGCGACAGGGTATTGTCCCAGTTACGAATAGTGATGGTATGTAGCGCAATATCAACAACTTCGCCGCTGATCTCTCCATGAGCAATCTCTATCCAGTCGCCGGTTTGAATAACGTTAGAGGACGATACCTGGATATTTGCCACCAGTGATGTCAGCGTATGTTGAAATACCAGCATGAGCACGGCTGCCACCGCCCCCAGACTAGAGATAATGATTACCGGTGACTTATTGGACAATGTGGCAATCACTAAAATAGTCGCAATGGATGACACAATAATCTTGCCGATCTGCACATATCCTTTAATCGAATGCGCTTTTTCACCGTGTCTGCGAATATAGGTGGTATTGGTGATATCCAGAAGTTCGTTGATCAGCATGGTGGCATTAATAATAAATAACACCCCGCAAATGGTACTGATGGCTTCCTGTAGCCCCGGAGGCAATCCCGGAATAAGACGTGACAGAAAGTAGAACGTGACGACGGGAATAATGTTCGTCAAACGCCGAGCGACCCGCATGTCCTTGTCCAGAGGATCGTGCTTATGCGAGTGGAGGATGAACCGCCTCACCAGACCCAGCAGGAAAAGCTTACAGATAATCGCTGTCACAAAAGCGGTAAATAGCATAAAAACAACCGCTAGCAGGGAAAAGGCGAATGGGCTCGACTTAAGCCAGTCCCAGATAAACAACAGCGTTTGCATCAACTCAACCCCTCAACAAAGAAAAACTAATCCATAGTAGCCAACTTTAAACTATTTTCTTTGCTAAATATGGGATTGCTGGATTCATTCATCGGTAATCCGGCTCAACGCCTAAATCTGAGCGGGATTTTTGCTTATCGGGGTTTTAGCCAATGATGATGCGCGGGATCGCCAGACGGCTGAAAATTGGTTATCATCCGCCCCCACTCTCCGTTCAGGCAAGCTGATGTCTACCATTGTCGATAGCTTTATTGCCCCGCCGTGTCATGACAGGATAGAGATCCTCTATCAGGACGAGCAGTTGGTACTGATCGATAAACCCGCCGGGCTGCTCAGCCTGTCGGGGAAAAATGCGCAAAATATCGATTCGGTGCACCATCGGCTGGTGCAGATTTTTCCTGGCTGCACGCTGGTTCACCGCCTGGATTTCGGCACCTCCGGGCTGATGCTGATTGCCCGCAATAAGGCGATTAATGCCGCCCTCTGCCAGCAGTTCAGTCAACGCACGGTAAGCAAGGAGTACCACGCGCTACTGTGTGGGCATCTGGAGCACAACGAAGGGGTGATAGACGCGGCGATAGCCAAAGACCCGGCACTGTTCCCGCTGATGTCGATTTGCTCAATCCACGGCAAGCCCGCCCGCTCCCGCTATCAGGTCGTTGAGCGCGGTTATCACGCCGTGGCAGAGCAGCGGCCAGTGCCGGTGACGCGGGTACGGTTAACGCCGGAGACCGGGCGCACCCACCAGTTACGTATCCACTGCCAGCAGTTGGGTCACCCTATTTTGGGTTGCGATCTGTACGGCGGCCGCCTGTTGCCAGGCACCGAGCAGACGCCGCGGCTGATGCTGCACGCCAGCGAGTTACAGTTTGTTCATCCCGTCAGTCAACGGCGAATCACCGCCCGCCAAGCAAGCCCGTTCTAAGCGCAAAAATGGTGTTGCCGCTCGCTATGGCTGCAAAGCAGCGGCGCCAGGGTTGAGGATCCAACCCATGGCCTGTAACCGCTGATTACCACATCAAATCATCAGGCACTTTAAAGTCGGCATACGGATCTTCTTCATCCTGCTCTTCCTGACTCAGCGCACTGTTCAAGACAATACTGCTGGCATCTCGCTGGGCAATTTTGTCGGCAACGCTGGCGGGGATAATGGCGTATTCTTTCTCGGCGCCGTTATCAACCACCAACGCCGCGATGGCAAGCCGACCGCTAATCAGCTGGGCCTGGGTGGTCTTGTCGACATAGATTTTTTTAATCACATTGCTATCGGTGAAGTTAAAGCCGATATCACCTTTTGCAATGACGATTTTGTTCATTTCAATCAGCTGCTTGACCTGCGCTTTATACTCTTTGGATAACGCCGCCTGTTTTTGTTGTTCGCTCAGCTGTTTGTCGCGCTCAAGTTGCGCTTTTTTGTTTTCTTCTACCGCTTCTCTGGCCTCACGCGCCTGCACGCGTGATTTTTTAGCCGTTCTCTGGACTTTGGCCATTTTTTTGCTGGTTACCAAGCCCGCTTTGAGCATCTGCTCTTGTAAGGTGAGTTTTGTCATCGTCATTTCTAAACCGGTTGAATAATGACGGCGATTATACCCATTATTTTTGTGGCTGCACCAGGTTGCATCCACCACTGACCGGGTGGCAAACGCTAGCCGGCTGTCAGCGTTGAACAACAGCCACCCACCATTAGCTGCGTTAACCTGGCCCCTCACTGCCCGCCGCCAACAGCGGAACCAGCACGTCGCCGATCGGCGTGGGGATCCCCTGCAAGCGCCCGTAACGCTGTATTACGCCGTTGCGAATATCCCACTCCAGTGGCCGATTGGCCTGGCGATCGGCTAGTATCGATGTGCCTAAATCCGCCGGGGCGCGATGGCAACCGTCGACGATCTCCTGCGGCACGTTGTCGTCAAGTTTAGCCCCCTGCGTACGCGCCACCGCCAGACACTCATGCAGATAAGCCAGAGCCAGTGCGGTAATGTCCGGCCGGGCAAACATCCCGGTACGGCGATTGGCCAACACCATCAGCCCCGCCACCGCATTCTGCAACAGCTTGCGCCAGGCGATAGTCAGAAAGTCGGCTGACAGCTCCACCGTACAGCCGCTGCCGCCGAGCGCATCGGTGACCCGTGTTGCCGACGGCACCGCCGGCAGCGTCAGGCGTGGTTTGGCACGCAGCCAGACAGACGCGTCTGGTTCACGCTGAGCCGGGAACCACACTACCGAAGGCAGCACCGTTGCGCCATTGACGTAGGGTGCCAACTGGGTTTGCTGTTCGACACCGTTCTGCAAGGCGCAAACCACGGTGTTTTCGTTACACAGCGCGGCCAGCCAGTCGGCGCTGTCGGTTATCTGGGTGGTTTTCACCGCCACAAACACCAGATCGAACGGCTGGCGGATCGCCGCCGGATTGCTCAATACCGGGCCAGGTACCACAACTTCACCGCCATCATGACGCAGAATCAGCTGCGGATAGGCGGTGCGCCCGCAGAGCACTGGCGTACGGCCAACTTGATGCAATACTGCCGCAATGGTGGTGCCGATGGCCCCCGGACCAATAAGCGCTATCGAAGGATGCTTTGACATAGTGTGTTGTCCTGTGTTGATTAACCCATGATCACAATACCGCTGACAATCACCGTGCATGCCAGCATTTTTCCCAGCGTCAGTGTTTCGCCAAGAAACAGATAGCCCAGCAGCGCGGCAAACAGTACGCTGGTTTCACGCAGCGCCGAGACTGCGCCCATCGGGGCTGCCGCCATGGCATAGATAATGATGCCGTAAGCCAGTAGCGAAACCACGCCACCGGTGGCCGCGCGCCCTACGCCGGCGCGCCAACGCAGCAGACTTTTACCGTCACGCAGCGCGATATACAGCGCTGGCATCAAGATTCCCCATAAAGCGCTCATCCAGACGGTATAGGACAGCGCATTGCCGGACAGGCGCACGCCGATACCATCCACCACGCTATACGCGGCGATAAACACGCCGGTCGCCAGTGCGTATTGCACCGTCGGCCTCGTCAGCTTGCGCCCCCGGAAGGCGAGCAACAGGATCCCCACGCATACCAGCGCAATACCGCCCAGGGTGTTGAGCTCGATCTGTTCCCCGGCCAGGAGGGCCGCCGCGCAGGTGACCAGCAGTGGCGCAGAGCCGCGTGCAATCGGGTAGGTTTGCCCGAGTTCCCCGCTGTGATAACTGCGTATCAGGCACAGGTTATAACCAACGTGCAGCAGGGCCGACAGCAGCGCGTACCTCCAGCTGGCGCTGGCCGGCAGTGGCAAAAACGGCATCGCCAGCGCGCAGCTCACGGCGATGGCGAGGCACATGATGGTCATCGACCATAGCCGGTCGGTGCCGCCACGCAATAAGGTATTCCAACTGGCATGCAGCAGCGCGGCGAATAGCGTAAGCAGAATAATATGATTGGGCATCTGCTGATGCTAAACAGCCGGTGCGCCAATGAACAGTGAAGTGTCGTCATCATGTCATGAGTAAATACTCATGACTTAACGGTAGCTGCACTGCGCCTGCTGCGACTCTGCCTGTAGCCAGCTGCGGAATTTGACAATATGCGGCCGTGTTTCGATGCCCTGCGGGCAGACAAAATAATAGGCGGCCGGTGACGGAAAAGGCACCGCAAACAGCCGCACCAGCGTGCCTTCGCCGAGCTCTTTTTCCACGTGCCCACTGCGCGCCAGCGCAATGCCTTGCCCCAGCAGCGCCGCTTCAATCGTCATATTGGTATCGGCGAAGCGCACGCTTTCGTGCAACACCTCGGTATTTATGCCAACCAGCTTGAACCAGACGTCCCATTTCGGCACCAGATCGGCGCCGTCACGCGTCAGTAGCGGGTAGCGCAACAGTTCGGCAGGTTCACGCGGGGTACCAAAGCGCTGTAACAGTGCCGGACTTGCCACCGGGAACAGCTGCTCGCGGAACATAAACTCGGTGTGTAGCGCGGGGTAATTGCCGTGGCCGAAGCGGATCGCCACGTCGGCATCGGTGCTGGCGAAGTTGATCGCCTGATCGGTGCTTTCCAGAGTCACCAGAATTTCCGGATGCAAACGCGCCAACTCCGGCAGGCGTGGCAGCAACCACTTTAATGCAAAAGAATAGGTGGTATTGACGCGCAGTCGCACCCGGCCCTTTTGCTCTCGCAGATCGGCCAGCGTGGTTTCCAACTTGCTGAAAAATTCACGCACCAGCGGGGCCAGTGCCGCGCCGGCCGGCGTCAGACTGAGATTTTTACCGCGCTGAAAAAGCTGCAGACCCCAGATTTCTTCCAGCTTTTTCAATTGATGGCTAACCGCACTTTGGGTGATAAACAGCTCTGCGGCCGCCGAGGTGAAGGTGGTGTGACGGGTGGCAACTTCAAACGCGCGTAGCGTAGCGGTAGGAGGAAGGTCACGCATGATTCTGTTCCTGTGAATGAGCTAATACTCATAACACCATACGCCGGGTGCCCGGCAAAATATACGCGCATCGGGCAAAGCGACCGCAGCACCAGCGTTACCGGTATACGCCCTGCGAGCGGCTGTTCTACGGGGCATACTCCGCTTGATAGCGGTGTCTTTTGTCGCGCCATGGCGCATCCGGCCAGCGTTCCTGTAAAAAGAACTCTCGTTGTCTACCGCCTATTCGCCTCTCTGGCGGAGGGTAAGCTAGTGTTACTGGAGAGATATCAGCCAATCAGCCTGACGAGAAGCATGGAGGACGTGATGATAACGCTATGTAAAGCCTGCGGAACATCCTATGAGACGGCCGACGCTCATCCGCAACGGTGCCAAATCTGCCTGGATGAACGCCAGTACGTACCGGTAACGGGACAACAATGGATTGACTTCGATACCCTGGTTGCCTCACACACCAACAAGTGGAAACAGCATCAGGAAAACCTGTTTAGCATCCGCACCGTGCCTGATTTTGCCATTAACCAGCGTGCTTTTATTCTGCGAACCGCGCAGGGCAATATTCTGTGGGACTGCATCGCCACGCTCGATGACGCCACCAAAACGCTGGTTAATTCTCTGGGCGGACTGAAGGCTATTGCCATCTCGCACCCGCATTACTACACCACCATGCAGCAATGGGCCGACCAATTTGATGCCGAAATTTACCTGCATGCCCGCGATCGCCAGTGGATCATGCGCGATAGCCCGCGGATCACCCTTTGGCAAGGTGACAGCCTGGCGCTAACCACAGATGTCAACCTGCTACGTCTCGGGGGACACTTCGCCGGCGGTAGCGTGCTTCACTGGGCGACGGGTGATGGCATATTGCTGTGCGGGGACATCCTGCAGGTGACGCCAGGCGCCAACGGCGTATCGTTCATGTGGAGTTACCCCAACATGCTGCCGCTGCCGGCGGCGACGGTTAGCGATATGGTGCACCGCCTGAACGGCGTGAGTTTCAACACCCTTTACGGCGCGTTTGAAGGCAAGGATATAATGGCGAATGCCGATTGGCTGGTGCAGCGTAGTGGGGAAAAATACATTGCCTGTCTTGATTAAACAGCGTGAGCGGAATGTATCGGCAGGAAAACCCGCCCTGCGCTGGCAGGCGGTGGCTGCGCTGACGGTTTGCCGTGACATCAAGCCGCTCGGCGTCTAAAGGCGGTTATCTACGCGCAGCGGCTAATTCATCTCTTTTGCCAGCATTTGCAGTTGGCTCTTCAGCCAGTTGGTCGCGCCCCGCTGGCCACTGCGTTTATGTGAATAAATCCTCACCTCAAACCGGCGGATGGCGAACGGTAAGGCAAATAGCTTGATATCGGCTGCCGGCATCAGCTTTTCGGCGGCAAAACGGGGGATCGCCATCAGCAGATCGCTTTGTGCAACAATAAACGGCGCACTGAGCATCGACGGTGTTTTGATTGCTATCTGCCGCGTATACCCCATCTGTTCCAGCTGTAAATCCACAACGCCCTGCTTTTCATTCCACGGTGTTACAACCAGGTGTCGGGCGGCGAGATAATCCTCCAGCGTCAGCCGCGTACGCTGGGGGTTGCTGATAACGACATACTCATCTTCAAACCAGCTGATTTCATCCAGTTCCGGATAGCGGATATCTTCCGGCGTGCTGAATCCCAGCGCCAGATCCACTTCGCCTGCCAGCAGTTCCGTCAGCGCCGGGCTGTGCGGCAAATAGAGTAACTCAAAGCGCAGGCCGGGGGCATGATGCTGCAGTGTGTGCATCAGGGCAGGGAAAATGCAGAAGGCGGTAAAATCGGTAATCGCAATCTGTAACCGCTCGCTACTGGTAGCAGCATCAAACTCCGGCTGTGGCGTCAGCTGCCGATTGAGGAAAGCCAGTGACGATGCAATGGCCGGCGCCAACTGGCTGGCATACACGCTGGGGCACATACGGTGGCCTTGCCGGTAAAATAGCGGATCGTTCAGGCTGTCACGCAGTCGCGACAGCGCATGGCTCAGCGCCGATGTACTCATCGCCAGTTCATCCGCCGCCAGACGAACCGAGCGGTGACGATAAATTGCGTCAAAAACCGGCAGCAGATTTAAGTCAAGGCGCCTCAGCGCCGGATGCATAATATTCATCATTTAGTGATTTCATTGCACTTAATTCTTCTGACAATACCCCTTATGCTGGTTATCAACAATATCGACAACATGCAGCAACCATAGGAAAACCGATGAGCATCACGATTCGCCAGGCACGCCCGGAAGACGCAACGGCAATATACGCCATGATCTATGAACTGGCGGTGTACGAAAAAGCCCCGCAGCAGGTGGTCACCACGCCGGAGGAGATCCGCGCAACGCTGTTTGGTGCAGGCAGCAACACCGAAGCGTTGATCGCTGAAAGTGAGGGTAAAACCATAGGCTATGCCGTTTTCTTTACCAGTTATTCCACATGGCTCGGACGTAACGGTATTTATATGGAGGATTTGTACGTTTCCCCTGATTATCGCGCTAAAGGCGCGGGAAGAGCCTTGCTGAAAAAGATTGCGCAATGTGCAGTGCAACGGCAGTGCGGCCGCCTGGAATGGAGCGTGCTGGACTGGAACCAGCCCGCCATTGATTTTTATCTGAGCATTGGCGCGTTGCCGCAGTCTGAATGGGTACGCTATCGCCTTGATGGCGACGCGTTGCTGAAATTTGCCGAATAACCACGCCGTCATAGTAACAAAACCCCGACAACCGGGGTTTTGCATTGCCACCGTTATCCCGCCGCTGCGTTATTGCCGCGCTCACTTCAAACCGCCATTTTAACTGTCCCCTGACATTCGTCCCCTCGGTGGTTATCAGGATACCGCCCCTGCAAAACAGCGCGTTGCCGGCGCATCACTCCACCTCGGAGTCAAATATCAGGGTAACCACGCCCCGCCATGCCGACCCCGGCGTTTGTACCATCTGCTCCACCCCCGCTCTCTTCACCTGAAAATCCAGCGTCGAGCGGCGGTTAAAGATTGGCACCTGCGGCGGATTGATTTTTTGTCCGTTACGGTTAGTCGTAAGCAACTGCCTGGATACCGGGCCGCCGTCGCTGCTAAAGCCCGGCAGGCTTATCAACACCTCCACCGGTACGGTGTCGTCAGTCAGGGTACTCTTCAGCCCGCAGGTTGACCCCTGCTGATGTTCACACAGCATCGTTACCTTGAAGCCGGTGGATGAAGATAGTATAAACGGCACCTGTTTCTGCAGCTGCTCGGGGATGCGCCCGCCATTAATCCACTGGCTCCAGCCCCCTTTTGCCGCCAGTTTGACCCGCTCGCTGCCCGCCGGAAACTGCAGATGAAAAACGTGCTCCACCGTTGCTTTGATAACAATGCGGATCACTTCCTCGCCGTTGTAATCATCCGCTCCCAAGCCGATATAGCCAGGGGTATTTATCACGTCGCCGACGCGGTATTCAATCACCCCTTCATACTCGCCGGCCCTGATACCTATCGGTGACGGCGTGGTCAAGGTATAACCGATGCTCAGATTATCGATCCTGACCGTAGCTTTATAGGTAGGGTCGTTATTCAGCATCTTGTAGCAAACGATCAGGCGCTCAGGCACCCCCCAACCGTGATTATATATGCCGGCATGTCCTGACCCTATCCGGCCTGAACAGCCGCCCTCAGGATAAAGGCCGGTACCCGACATTGCAGCAGACAAGTATCCATCCTGGGCGTTGATTCTGTTATGCCTGACGCCAAAGAATGCCCAGCGGAAGTCCGCCGTCATCTGGTTGGCCGGATTATTGACGTCGGTCAGGGTTACCGACTTGGTCGTCCCATCCAGGGAGACAAAGGTATGTCTGTTGAGATCCCCGGAGCTACTGTCGAACTGCTTATAGGCGGTAAAGCCGGGCACCAGAACGCTGAAGTCGCCCTCATAACAATATTGCGGAGTCGTTGCACAAAATCCCGACACCGGCGTGGTGTTCTCAAACTGATTATGGGTCGGCCGCGTGGCGTCGGCTTTAAACAGGGTGGTGATCACCACCTCCGCCGCCAGGGCGGACTGTGCCAGTAGTAATGCCGCCGGCAGCGCCAGGGCGCTCAGCGAACGCGTTAAGTTAAACTTCTTCATGAATAGTGACTCCGGAATCTCGGTGGTTGCTTTTTGCTGCGCAAAAGTTGTGTCATCAGCCGTCCTGCAGAGTGGAACGGGTGTTGCTGTCTGCCAGCGGCCGCCCGTCGCAGGTCAGGTTGCCGGCAAAAATCATGTCTTCCTGCTTCTGGCTGCCGGGGTTCAGGCGGATTTCGCACTGCGCGCCGGAAGGGTGCTCCACGGTGACCACCGGATTTTTCTCATGCAGTTCCAGCGTAAACACTCCGTCGGACTCGGTGACCGTGCGTCCGGCGTGGTTGATCACCTGCGCGCCCCCCAGCGCCAGGCCCTCTCGGTTCACCAGCCGGCCCATCACCGTGACGGTCTTCATCACCCGAACCTGATGGGTGCTGACGCCGCCGCGGATGTGGTGATAGTCGAGGTATTCAGGCTGAATTTTCAGCGCCGGTGCCTCGGTGCCCGGGAAGTCGAGCTGCACCGTGCCGGGTTTCCAGGCTTCCACTGGGATGAAGTTGCGTCCCGGCTTCAGCGTGGTGCCCCCCGACTGATGCAGGGCCACCAGTTCGGCGCTGTCGTCATCGGAAACTACATCGACAATCATGCCGCCGCCCTGATGATGAGCCACCTGCTGCGTCATCACCGCCTTGCCCTTCCCGAAGGCCAGCGTGCTACCGGTGTTGAGGCCGCCCGAAAGCCCGCCGTCAACGCTGGATCGTTGCCCCCAGAAGCTCCCTTCGGCTACCGACGTATTGAAGCTGTTATAGGTGCTGAGGCTGGCGCCGTGGCGGTCGGCGGTCAGGGTGCCGCTGGTTTCTCGGATAATGCTGTTGTCTCCCCACTGCTGGCTGACCGACGCCGAAGCGTACAGGTCACGGGTGCCGGTGGTATCCGTCCGGCTACCGACGCTGACGCTACCGCTGCGCCCTTCGCCGCCGAGCGGGAAGCTCAGGCTGAGGCTAACGCCACGATTACGCAGGGCGCTGCTGTCCTGATAGGGGCGATCAAACCCCGACAGCCGCCAGTTCACCGAAGTGCCCGCCACGCGGGTCCGCGAACTGTAGCCCACATCTACGCCCGGCCCGCGCCCCCGGCTATGGTGGGTGATCCGGGCGTTGACGTTGTTCTCGCTGTTAAAGCGCCAGGTTGCCGACAGCACGCTGTTGTGCTCGGCCTGCGGCGAGGAGGTACGCTGCGCACCAAACCCTTCCGCAGGGCGGAACCAGCTGCGGCTGTGTCCGAACGCCACGTTGCCGCGACGGTGGCTAAGCACCGCCTGGGAATCGAAACCGTAGCCGGTGGCCGAACTGTTCCACAGGTTGCCGTAAAACTGCAGCGCGTCCGCCGGTTGAAAATCCAGCGAGCTGCCAATCTGCGTCTCCTTGCCGATTTTCTGCCACGCCAAACCGAGGGTAGCGCGGGGATGCAGTAAATAATTGAGGCTGGCACCGGCTGCCGGCTCGCCGGTGCCTAGGGTGCTGTCGCTGTTGAACAGCGTGCGCTGCTGGCCGGCAAACAGGTTGTAGCGCAAACGCTGCCCGGTATTACGCCAACGCATCGGCTTGTTGATGGTTTCCGTCACCCGGCTACTTTCACGACCATCTTCAAGTACGCGGATTTCAACGTCGTAAATGCCCGCCGGCAAAACCGTGGTATCCAGCATCTGCATGCCAGGTGCGACCGGTTGCGCGTTAATCAGGGAACCATCGCGATAAACTTCGGCCACCCCCTCGCGGTTGGCGGTGACGTAAACCGGATACAGGCTGGCGAATCCCGCGTCTTTCAACAGCGTCTCGCTGCTCCCCGCCATGGCACCCACCAGGGTACTGACGCCACCGCCGCGTGAGTAAGGCTGATGCAGCAGCCCTTGGCTGTCAGGGGTAAACAGACCGGCGCGGACAAAATGCTGCTGAAACTCACGTTGGGAGTACAGCGACGTCACCGCGTGGCGGGTCTCGTTAGCTGACCCGCTGCTGCGGTCCAGTTGATACTGGCTGACGGTGGTCCAGCTCCCGGTCGCGGCTTCGGCACCGCCGGTCCAGCCCAGCGCCGTCTGCTGGCGGCTGCCGCTGATGCTCAACTGGTTGTTCAGCAACAGCCCCGAACTGCCCGATTCAGGCAGGCTGAACCAGCGATCCGCCGCGCCGCTTTCCGACGCCGGCGTGATAAGGACCAGCCTGGCATCGCTGAGGTTATAATCAACGGCCATCAGGCCATGCGGGCAACGGCCATCACACTGGCCGAGCGGCAGCGCTGACGAGAAGGCTTGCAACCAGCGCTGGCGCTCTGACTCGGGGTACGAGCTCTCTGCCGGATCGGTAAACTGTATAATCTGCGCCCGATCATCTTCCGTCAGCACTATCATTGCATCACCCAATACCTTGCCATCGAGGACTACCCGGGCGGATATCGGGGCATTAAAAAAGTGCTCACGGAATTCTGCTGGCATGTCTGCCGCCTGACTGGCAAGAGACTGGGACGCCTGAGCTACAGCGGAAAGGCTCAGGGTAATGGCGAATGCAATTGCGGTGACAAGTTGGAGAAATGGCATGATTAACTCATTACTCTCTGAATTGGGGCAAAAAAAGGGAGAGGTTGCCCTCTCCCGAAGCAGTGAAACGGCAATAACGGCTTATGGGGTTACTACCGGGACCGTATCGAAGATCATGGTGACCGGGCCCATGTAATTGCCTGCCGCCGGACGTGCACTGAGGGTGCTGCTCTGGCTGATCGCCATGGTAGCGGTCTGCTCGGTTGCCGCCGCCGTGGAGTTATACAGCTCAACTGCGTTTGCCGAAGTCACCGGCAGCGTCTTACCCGCCAGGCTGACCGTAAGAGGAATGGCGTCGGTGCCTGCGCCCGAGGTCAGGGTCGGAGCACCGTCGAGGTATGCCTTGATGCCGCCGGCGGTATTTTTCATCTTCAGCTGCTTGCCCGGATCGGCTTCAACTACCGACATGCTCGGCTCATCCCAGCGCATTTTCTGCGACTGTGCATCCCAACCGTTGACCGGGGTAACGTAGAAACTGTTGTCAGGGATCACCGCTTCCACGGTAAAGTCCACCTGCGGCGTAGCCGCATTGGCAGCAAAGCCGCAGGCCAACAGGGAAGCCGCCAGGCCGATTTTTTTCAGGTTCATCATTTTGAATTTCTCCAGGTTATTTAATTGTCCGGGCAGTAACATTACTTACCGGTATTCAGGTTTTTTTTCTGACCGCCTTCGATCAGGGTGTATTGCCAGACTCGGTCTGGCGCGGCAGTACGTTTGAGCGTTTTGCCGGGTCTTAACTGGACAATCACGCCGCTGTCGCAGTTTTTTAACGCTTTGTCGCAGGACTTCAGTCCGTCAATCACCACGGAGGCATTACCGTGGTTAACAATGTTCAACTGGTTCCCCCCACCGCTGATGCGCGAGTCAAAGCGCGCGTTGTCCGGATGGACGGTGACGATGGTGCCGAATCCAGACATCACCGTGACGCCTGCATTGATTTCGTCCTGGTATTGCTTTGCATCCGCGCTGCTGATGCCGAACTCTTTGCTGCTGTCGGGCACCACCGGGATGTAGCGCACGCGGTAATAACGCTCTTTCTCCCGCGAACCGGTAAACACCAGACGGTTGGTCTGCATACCGCCAGCGGGAATAATCAACCGGGGCGGCGTGGAGAGCAGGCCGGTGCCTTTTCCGCTAACCATGGCGTCGGCGTCCAGGTTTTTCTCTACCGTCTCACCTTTGTTATCGAACAAAATTTCATAAATATTGATGCGTACGAAGGCCGTGGCGTCGCCAGTGTTATGAATACGCTTGGCCAGCGTGCTTTTACCGCTTTGCATATATTCATTCAGGGAACCAACGTTAATAACCGGGCCAGCCAGCGCCGGCAGCGCCACCATTAATGCGGCAGCGGTGAAAATACCTTTAAACATATAACTCTCTTAATCAAACTATTAAGCAATATCGGCGTACACCTGATTTAAAAACCCCATACACCCAAGTGCAATGGCTTTTTAAATAGGGTTCGCGGAGTGCGACATGAAATATCATTGTTTGGGCAGATGCCCGTAGCGTTTTAAAAGCTCCATCTGATTGCTGACACCCAGTTTTTTCATTGCTGCCTGTTTGTGACTGCTAATCGTTTTGATGCTGCGCTTCTTTTGCACTGCAATTTCTGATACCGTCAGACCATTCATGTAATTAAAAATGACCGCGTGCTCGGCCTGGGTTAATAGCAAAATTGCTTTTTCCTCAACCGTAAGGCGCCGCTGTGTATCCAGCGAGACGATTTTTTGGTAATACTGATCAATATGTGATTCCAGCCAGTACCCTCCCCGCCTGACTTTATCCACGGCTTCAATAAAGCAGGACAGAGGAGCGCAGCGCCATATATAAGCCTTCGCGCCTGACAGCATATACTCCACGACTTCGGCAGCATCGTTACCAGAAGATATAATAATAACCGACACGCCTGCATACTGCGAAATACGGGCGACCGAGAAACACACCATTTGCTGACACGAGAAAAAGTCGGCATCGATAACCACTACGCTGATATTTTCACGGTCAACAAAACCCTTATCAACCGCGCTCTCATTTTTAAACAAGTGCACCTGATTAAACCTGCGAGTCTCCAACAAGGTCGAATAGAAACCCTTGCTCATTATCTCGCATGACGAGACAACGGCGACACCGCTACTTTGTGTCAGGCGGCGCATAAAGCGCTGAGCCAGAGAATGTGCACTCACAATGCCTTCCTGTTATTTAATAATTTTCACCACGTTCTATAACCTGAACCGTAGTCAACCTGCTATTTATTCAGGTGGTGAAGCACGCTTGATTACATCCACTTTTATTATCGCCGCCATGGTAATCAAAGGGTATCCGTGACTTGCGATGGGTGCATTTGAACACCGGAACACTCTTAGCTCAACACCCTAAGCCAAAATGGAACGCAAATGTAACCGTTACAAAATATTCACATAAAAAACAACAAGTTAAATCGTTATTTTTGCGTTACTTTAAGGAAGATCCGCTTTTGATAGCCGCAATACCAGCGCCGAACCTGCGGTTAAAGGATGTATTTCGGATTAGACACGGATTATAATGATGACTTTCGCATGTAAGGAAAACGCATGGACATTCTTTTTTATTACCAGGTTGGGGTACTGAAAAACGGTACACGCTCGCTTGAGCTGAGTAAGCAAAACAAGCTCGGGCTGGCGCTCTTTTGCAAAAAAGAAGGGCTACTGGTGACAAAGGAGGAGTTCGTGCAGGAGTGCTGGGAAAGCAAGGGCGTTATTGTCTCCGATAACACCGTAAGACAGACCTTATTCCGACTGCGTTCCGCACTGGCTGACATTGGCGCACCGGAAGATACGCTTATTACCCAGGGGCGAAATGGCTATGTGCTTAAGCCAGGGGTTATTAAGGTTATTGACAGTGATAATGTTTATGAAGCGGCGATTAATATCAACGCCGAGCCACATCATGTTTCCGTCAAACCATCCGCAACGGCAGACGAGGCGACAACGGCGCCAGAAAAAAGCCAACGATGGCCAGTGTCCGGTCAATATGCATTATTAGCACTGGCAGTAATGCTATTGTTTTGTGGCGGAGTTTTTTTGCGATATCTCTTTTTTACCCACGAGCTTTCCTTTACCCACTATAAGGATGAAGGTGGCCGAGCATTTTTCTTCTCTGACAATATACGCAAAGATAAAAATAAAGAGGATTCGGTGCGCAGGATTATCTACTGGTTAGACAAGAACAATCGCAAACCCGCCGACGGGCCGCTGATCTATGTGAGTGCAGACTGGCGAGACACGCTTTCATTCCTTTCCTGTAAAAAAGACATTACTTTGCCATCGGGTGATTGCCTGACCATCAATGTGATTGGAGGTAATAAAAAATGAAATGGCTGCTTCTTGCCTGCCCAATTTCTCTGCTTGCAGGATGGTTGGCATTTCCGCTGGTGGCCCAATTTTATGTCGGTGAATGTACCACGCGGTCGTTATTAATTTATGATGAGCCCCATAAGACCGTCATCAGCGACGCCATATGGGATACGCTGCGTGGTGGCAAACAACATTATTACACCAGCAAATTACGCCTGATACCGGATAACGGCCCGGAGGAAAACTATTATATTGAGAGAACGCTCAAGACGTCGGTTAACTATCATATGGATTCAGCGGAGATAACCAGCGTGGCGGCGTTCAGGATAGCAGGACCTGATACCTCGGATCCGCACGTTGGGCGTTATATTGATCCCCTCTCGGAACAGGGTTTCACCGCAAGGGTGTATTTCTTCCGCGTGGGAGAACGTATTCTGTCTGGATTTCGCGACCGGCCCTTGGTGTCTTGTCAGAAAAGGTAAAGCAATGACGTTGGTTCGCCTCCTTGAACCGCTGTTATCGCGGAGCTGAGCATTATCTCTACCTCTGGGGCGTGGGAAACGCCCTCTGTCCGGCCTTGCTGCAGATGTTCTGCTCCCCCTCTTTCACAAGCTGCGCCAGCCCGCCCCGTCAAGGCCCATTTTTATATACAGTCCCGTCGGGTTGACGGCCGCAGCGCCGCTGACCGGAAGCGCGATGGTCTCCCTCCCCTTGACGAAGCACATCTCCCCCCTGCGCCCGATATGAACCCTGTCACAAAACGCGCATTACTTTTTTTGCTGCCGATGCCACAGGTTGTAGCGAACAAGTTGGTTAATAGCCCGTTACAACCTATCGCATCTAATTGTTAAATTTTATTCATGCGTGATACGCATCAATCCATGAGTTTATTGCGCTTATCTGGTTTATTTTCCTGATCCAGTCTGCAGCAACGGGCGCGGTAAAAACGCCAATGACCAACTGGAGATAACGATGCATTCCTCTAAGCTACCCATGACAACTCGGGCAAAAACCAGCGCGATACTGCGTGTAACCTCGGGCAATTTCCTCGAGCAATTTGATTTTTTTCTGTTCGGATTTTATGCCACCTACATCGCCCATACCTTCTTCCCTGCCAGCAGTGAGTTTGCCTCGCTGATGATGACCTTCGCGGTGTTTGGCGCGGGCTTTCTGATGCGACCGTTCGGCGCTATCGTACTGGGTGCATACATTGATAAAGTCGGCAGACGTAAAGGGCTGATTGTCACCCTGTCGATCATGGCCGCCGGGACCTTCCTGATTGTCCTTATTCCCTCCTATCAAACCATTGGCCTCTGGGCGCCGTTGCTGGTGCTGGCGGGGCGTTTATTACAAGGTTTCTCGGCGGGCGCAGAGCTGGGCGGCGTGTCCGTTTATCTGGCCGAGATTGCCACCCCGGGCCGTAAGGGTTTTTATACCAGCTGGCAGTCTGGTAGCCAGCAAGTGGCCATTATGGTGGCGGCAGCCATGGGCTTCGCCCTGAACGCCGCGTTGGAAGAAAGCGCCATTCGCGACTGGGGCTGGCGGCTGCCTTTCCTGTTCGGCTGTCTGATTGTGCCCTTCATCTTTTTCCTGCGCCGCAAACTGCAAGAAACCGAGGCGTTCACCGCCCGCCGCAACCATCTGGCAATGCGCGAGGTGTTTAAAACCCTGTTAGCGAACTGGCAGGTGGTTATCGCCGGCATGTTGATGGTCGCCATGACCACCACCGCGTTTTATCTGATCACCGTCTATGCCCCGACCTTCGGCAAGAAAGTGCTGATGCTCAGCGCCTCGGACAGTCTGCTGGTCACCTTGCTGGTGGCGATATCCAATTTCCTCTGGCTGCCGGTAGGCGGCGCCCTGTCAGACCGTTTTGGCCGCAAACCGGTGTTGGTTACCATGGCGCTGCTGGCACTGGTCACCGCCTATCCGGCGCTGAGCCTGCTTGCTGAAGCCCCCAGCTTTTCCATGATGCTGACGGTGCTACTGTGGCTGTCCTTCCTTTACGGCCTCTACAATGGCGCCATGATCCCGGCGTTAACCGAGATCATGCCGATGGAGGTGCGGGTCGCCGGCTTCTCGTTGGCCTACAGTCTGGCAACCGCTGTTTTTGGCGGCTTTACGCCGGTTATTTCTACCGCCCTGATCGAGTACACCGGCGACAAAGCCTCGCCCGGCTACTGGATGAGCTTTGCCGCGGTATGTGCATTATTGGCAACGCTTTATTTATACCGTCGCAACAGCTTATCGCTGCAAACCGCCGCTTGAATCAGGGATTACACCATGCAAAACATTTATCGTTCACTGCTCGCCATACTGCTATTTTCGGCTGTCAGCACCCCGGTGCTGGCCAAAGAAGTGACCGTCATGATTTCAGGTGGCTTTAAAGCCGCGCTGGAAAAACTGGCACCGCAATTTACCGCCAATAGCGGCGACACTGTCGTTTTGGTGTCTGGTCCCTCCATGGGTAACACCCCTCAGGCGATCCCGGCACGCCTGGCGCGCGGAGAACAGGCCGACGTGGTGATTATGGTCGGTGATGCGCTGAACAACCTGGATCAGGGTAACTGGCTGCAGCCGGGTTCGCGTGTCGAAATAGCCGACTCGCCGATTGGTATGGTGGTCAGGCAAGGTGAGCCCAAGCCCGATATCAAACGGGCGGCAGATCTGCGCAGCACCCTGTTGCATGCCACATCCGTGGCTTATTCGGACAGCGCCAGCGGCCGCTATGTCAGCGGCCAGCTGTTCAAAAAACTGTCTATCGAAGCGCAGATGAAAGAGAAGGCGCATAAGGTTGAACGCATTCCGGTGGCATCCGAAGTGGCAAAAGGGAAATATGCGCTAGGTTTCCAGCAGGTGAGCGAACTGCTTCCGGTGCCGGGCGTCACCTTTATTGGCGAACTGCCGGAAGAACTGCAGCACATTACCCGCTTTGCCGGCGCGGTCACCGCCAACGCACAGCACCGTCAGGCAGGCAAAGCGCTGCTGGATTTCCTCTCTTCCGCCGAAGTGCAAAACACCATTCGCGCCACCGGCATGAGATCGGTGCAGGCCGAACGACCGGTTAAACCGCGTGATACTGTTCAGTGATCAAGGTTTCCAACTCACCAGCCAGGTAAGACTGCATGCGTCCGCTGCGCCTGATCAGGCCCACCGTGCGCTTCACCACCGGATCGGTCAGCGGCAGGTGAGTCAATACCGAATGTGCTGAGCTCGGCATCGACATAGCGGGCACGGCGGCAATGCCGACGCCCGCTTCAACCATGCCCAGCAGGGTCGTCACATGGCGGGTTTCGCAGAGGCTGGGACGCTCGGGAATAATGTGTCCCAGCATCTGATCGAGCAGATGGCGGTTACCGGAGGTCTGATCCAGCCCCACGTAATCCTGCTGATAAAACTCGCGCCAACTGAGGCTTTTTTTACGGGCGAGAGGATGATCGCGCCGGCAGGCAGCCACGTAGACATCCCCCACCAACGGTACAAATTCGATATTGGGTTGCAGGTTTCTCGCAAAACAGATGCCGAAGTCAGCCTGACCACTGGCAACCGCTTCAATGACATTCCCTGCACTGCTATCAATAAGCTTGACCCGCACCCGTGGATAGCGGGCCTGGAAACGGCGGATCACGTCAGGCATGAAATAGTAGGCTGCCGAGGGCACCGTGGCGACGGTGACCAGCCCCATGCGGTCCTGACTCACCTTATTGATATCCGCCAACACCGACTCAACGTTGGCCAATAGCTGGTCCGAACGTTCGGCAAAGGTCTGGCCATACAGCGTCAGCGTGACGCGCCGGGTGGTTCTGTCGAACAACTTGATACCCAGCGCGGATTCAAGCTTCTCTATTCTGCGGCTCAATGCTGACTGTGACAGGCAGATGGACTCCGCGGCAAGCCGAAAATTGCCGTATTCAACCAGCGCACGGAAGGCATAGAGATCGTTAAGATCAAAATTCACGGGCATAGCAACAGACGATCCTTTTTCAGTGGCAGCAAGGGGTTAAGGGAAAGATGATAGCCGCATCTTGCTCAACCGCCATCTTTTAGGCGCTGTCCCGATCCAAAAGCGCCGTACCGTAAGAATTATCAACGGTGCAAAGCCAGCGGCCGTCGTCTTCCTGCCGAAAAACATAGGTTGCCCGCCGGGTTATCTCAACCATCACGCCCTGTTGATCGGGAAAGCGCAGCAGGGTTTCCATGATAACCAGCGCATTTCCGCCGCCTTCAACGATCTGCATTTCCCCCTGCTCCACCACCAGCCGATGCTGAAAGTAATCGGAAATGGCGATAAAGGCGTTGCGGATATTGTCTTTTCCCATGGCGATGGTGCCTGGCTTCACCACCAGAGCGGCATCGGGTGCATAGTGCTCCATCAGCGCGTCAAAATTCCTGGCTGAAATAGCGCTGTCGCAGAACGCAATGATCTGCCGAATCGGATGCGAATTCATCTAGCTGCTCCTGTAAGGGTGTTCAGTTATATGTACCATAACCTCGCTTGGCGTCCGCTATTTATCAAGGCAAGACGTCGTTTTCATCAGAATGAAGCCGTATGCCGCCAACCCGCGGCGCTGCCTGGCGATCATCGCTCAACGTTCGACGTAGCGGCCAGCGCCCGACGCAGGCTGTCCAGCGCTGGCGAACGCGCATCGGCGCGCCAGATAAAATGCGTGGTTGCCGATCCGGCGGCAACCAGAGTGACCCCAGCGGGCAGTTGCAGCAACTCGAGCACGCTTGCGGGTAACAGGCACAGGTAGTTGCCGGCGGCGACGCAGGCGAGCATCGCATGGTAAGAGCCGACCTCCTGCACCGCCGGTTGCTGATTCGCAGGCAGTCGACGCGCCATCAGGCCAATGGCAAGCTCGCGGTAGCGACACCCCTGCCTGAATGCGGCAAGTTTGAGCGCACCGGCGTCATTGCCGCTTTTTGCCTGGTCAAACCCCACCGGCAGCACCAGGGTCATTTGCTCGACAAATAAGGGTTGAGAGGATAAACCGTCGGGACATATAACGTTACCGTCACGGCCTTCAGGCAGCGCGACCAGCGCACAATCCAGTTGCGCGTTATACACTTTTTCCGTCAGTTGTCGCGTCGGCAAGGTGGCCAAGGTCAACCGCACCTGCGGGCAAGCCTGGCGAAAATGACTCAACGGCATGGACAGCCGGCTGGCGGCGGCACATTCCATCGCGCCCAGCGCCAGCGTGCCGCTTGGCTGCTGAGGGTGCAAAGACTGGCGCGCCTCCTGCGCCAGGCTGAGAATGCGCTGCGCATAGCCGAGGAACTTGCGCCCCTGCGACGTCAGAGCCAAACGTCTGTTTTCGCGAGAAAACAGCTGAACACCCAATTCCTGTTCAAGCTGTTGGATGCGCGTCGTAATGTTGGATTGCACCCGTCCCAGGCGCGTAGCCGCTTTGATGATGCTGAGCTCCTCGGCGACCACCGTGAAGATTTCCAGTGAAGTATGGTTCATCTTTCATTCTCATTTTGAAAACGACATTGATTTTTACGTCTCTGCACGAGATTTTATAGTTGACCTTACATGACGCTCAAGCAGGTATAAACACCATGAAAACCGCTTTGTGTACCGCTGTGAACTTACAGTACCCGCTGGTACAGGCGCCGATGGCCGGCGTGTCTACCCCTGAACTCGCTGCTGCCGTCAGCAACGCCGGGGCGCTTGGTTCGATCAGCGTCGGGGCTTCAACGCCAGAACAGGCGGAGGCAATGATAGCCAAGACCCAGTCGCTGACCTCTCGCCCGATCAATGTCAATGTGTTCTGCCACCCGCCGGTGCAACGCGATCAACGGCTTGAACTGGCCTGGATACGGCGATTCGAGACGCTGTTCGACCAGTACGCGGCAACGCCTCCCGCACAACTGAGCGAAATCTACCAAACGTTTCATGACAACCCGCCGATGCTGGAGGTCTTGTTGGCACGCCGGCCCAGCGTGGTGAGTTTTCATTTCGGCATTCCGTCGGCCGCCGTTATCGACCAGCTAAAAGCGCGCGGCATCGTCACCTTTGCCACCGCAACCAGCCCGGACGAAGCACGTCAGATAGCCGCGAGCGACATTGATTTTATTGTGGCGCAGGGCATCGAGGCCGGCGGCCATCGCGGCCAGCTTGACCCACGGCAGGATGACGGTCAGCTAAGTACCTTTACGCTATTGCAGGCCATCAAGGCGGTCACGCCGGTGCCGGTTATTGCCGCCGGCGGCGTGATGGATGGCGCGGGCATTGCCGCGATGCGCCGTCTGGGCGCGACCGGCGTGCAAATGGGGACGGCGTTTATTCTGTGTCCGGAATCTGCCGCCAATCAGGCCTATCGCCACGCATTGAAGAGCCCGCAGGCGGCCACCACGGTGATGACGTCGGCGATTTCCGGCCGACCGGCCAGGTGTATCGACAATGCCTTTTGTCAGTTTACCCGCCGTATCGCCGAGGACGCCATTCCCCCCTATCCGCTGACCTATGCGCTCGGTAAAGCGCTCGCCGTTGCGGCAGCGGCGAAAGGCGAACACGGTTTTGGCGCCCAGTGGGCCGGACAGGGAGTGTCGCTGATTCGGGAAATGCCCGCCGATAGACTGGTGCAGACGCTGGTGGAGGAATGGCAGGCGGTATAACGCCGTTTTCCGGCGGGGTTGGCGGGACCGGGGGCGCTGCTGCCCCCCGTAACCTTATTGCACCAATACCAGCGCGCGTTTTTCCTGACTGCGCTCGGCAACGATCGACAACAGCAGCTCCTTAACCGCCAGCGCCGGGGCAGACAGCGGTTGCTGGCTGGAGACGCACAGCGTCATCGGCACCGCCAGTGCAGGGCTGATGATGCGCGCCATCCAGGCCTTGGCTGGGCCGATCATCGCTCGCGCGGCCGATTCAGGCAAAATGGTGGCACCCAGACCGCCGGCAATCGCCGCACTGAGGGTGGATGGCGACTCAATCTCGCCAATCACGTTCGCCGCCAGTCGGCGCACCGCCATCGCTTCATCTACCTGATTACGCACCACGTCACCCTCGCGCGGCAAAAACAGGTTCAATCGTGATACGTCCATCAGGTCGACGCTGTTGCCGGGGCTTGGTACCGCCCGCGTTGCCACCAGATATAACTCTTCTTTCGCCAGCAGGGTGGCGGTCAGTCCCGGCGGCGTTTTAGCACCGTACAGCACCGCCATGTCCAGACGGTAATTCTCGATTTGGCCAGGCAGTTCGGCCCCTGCGTGTTCATGCAAACTCAGCAGAATGCCGGGATGCCGCTCGCGCACCGCCTGCAATAGCGGCAAGGCCAGCTGCGCCGCCGCGCTGCCGGACGCCAGTCCGACTGCAACCTGTCCGCTCATCGCCTGCCCTGCGCTGCACACCGCGCTTTGTGCCTGTTCGCACTGGCGTAAAATGGTCTGCGCATGGGCATAGAGAATATTGCCGGCTTCGGTCGGCATCACGCCGCGCTTGGAGCGAATCAGCAGCTGTTGATTGAGTTCGCCCTCCAGCGTCGCCAACTGCTGGCTGAGCGCTGGTTGAGCGATATGCAACACTTCTGCTGCCTGGGTCAGACTGCCGATATCGACAATTTTTACGAAATACTTGAGTCGTCTGAGATTCATGGTGCCCCCGTGATGCCGGTTAACAGCGAAATAAAAACCAAACATCAGGCAGCAAGATCCAGGCCATAATGTCACGAGAGCGCATTTGCCATGCTAAGGTGTGGATTAACAGGCTAAAAAACGCAGGTTCGCCCCGTTCGGTTAACCACTGCCCCCGCAAGGCGGCGCGATTTTGCACCACAATGGGGCGGTTGCCGTGCGCATTGCCCGCCACCATGCCACCAATTCATTCAATAATGCAGCAGTTTGCATACTCTTACAGCAAACGCACCAAAACGCGTTTTTTGATGCTTTACAAGCCCCTGGCACCCCGCTATGATTCGCCTCGTTCAAACGATTCCTCTGTAGTTCAGTCGGTAGAACGGCGGACTGTTAATCCGTATGTCACTGGTTCGAGTCCAGTCAGAGGAGCCAAATTTAGAGAAGCCCGCTTAAGGAAACTTAAGCGGGCTTTTTGCTTGCCGACGCCGGTATTAATCAGCCAGGTAAATAACACGCGCCGTGTATCAACAGCGAGGGGCCCCCCCTCGCTGTCTCGTCGCTAAGCGGCCATTGTGCCCGTGGTATTGACCGGCGGATTGGCGTTACTCAGCGCCAGGTTGAGCCACGGTCAGCGCATCGCCGATGGTGTAATAGTGGCCGCCGGCGATGTAATGCAGGCTGCGCAGCGCGGGATCGGCGGTTTCGAAATGCCAGTGCCCGTCGCTGAATATACGGGTATCCGACCAGGCGCCGACGATCTCGCCAATAAACAGATCGTGCGCCGCCTGATTGTGAGGTTCGGCTATCAGCCGACACGCCAGCCAGGCACTGCACCCCGCAACAAACGGCATATCATGGCCATCAATGTCTAACAGTTGCACCCCGCTGTTGGTCAGTTTTTGACTATCCGTCAATAGGCTATGCGTGCCCAGATAGTGGGTTAATGGCAGCTGTGCCGCGGTGGGCACCTGGACCACAAAAGTGCCGCTGCGTTCGATTAGCTGGCGCGTTTTGGCTACCTTGTCCAACACCACGTTGAGCTTGGGCGGCGAAAAATCCATCGCACAGGCCCAGGCAACGGTCATGATATCGTCACAGTCGCCATCACGCGCCGAGACCAGAACCGTAGGGCCATGGTTAATCAAGCGGTAGGCTTTTTCCAGCGCCACCGGGGCGATATGGCTTTCCATAGGCATCTCAATTTCTCTCTTTAACTTGCTGACATGCGCCGTCCGGCTAACCGGTCAGCCCACTTTTCTTGCCGCCGCCACATCTGCCACGGCCCGTTGACTGCACGCCGAGGCAAGAGCCGTTGCAATGATACGCAGATCAATGTGCCAGGCGACGCACCGCCTGTTCTACCGGGAGATCGCCCTGCGTCAACTCGATGATCACCCGGTTGACTTCGGGCTGTTCAATCAATGCGACCAGCGTCGCCGCTACGTCGTCCCGCGACACATCACCATAAGGGATGGCGACGTCGGCTCGAACCTTGCCGGTGCCCACGTCATCGCGCAACGTTCCCGGACGCAGAATGATCCAATCCAGCTCGCTTTCAACCAGTTGCACGTCTGCGCGTTTTTTTACTGCCATATAATGTTCGAACTGCTCGGAAGCCTTGCCACCGCGCAGCGCGTCGGGGAAAGCGGAAACCAGCAGGAAGCGGCGGATCCCGGCCAGTTTGGCGGCTGCAATCGCGGTGGTCAGTCCGTCACCGTCAATCGCCTGGGTCATTGCCGGGCCGCCCTTGCCGCCAGCGCCGGCAGTAAAAATGACCACCTCGCTGCCGGTCATTAACCTGGCTAGCGCGGGCGCATCCAGCGCCAACAGATTACCGGCAACGGGAATGGCACCCAAGGCGCTGAGTTCACCGGCCTGTTCTGCATGGCGATGCAGCGCGTACGGCTGCAGGCCACGGCTGGCCAGACGCGGGATCAAACGGCGGCCGATCTTGCCGGCGGCCCCAATAATAAACACATGACTCATTTTCACTCCTTATATCGACTGCATAGCAGCATGGTGTCGCGGCGCGCCCCTCAACGGCAGACGTTACTGCCCTCAAACCGGCAAAGTGCGGGCATCAGGGCTGGTATGGCGATGATGCGGTGCCGGGGCACGCGGCGTTGAACAGGCCGAACGGTCAGGCGGCGGTATGGGTATGATAAATTTTGCTGACCACCCGCCACTGGCCTTCAACCTTCAGCAGGTTAAAGAAATCGGTAAAGCGGAAACCGGAAATGTCATCCGTATCGATCCGCGCGCTGGCGGCGGTTCCGACGATATCAATGTGCACGATGGCCGCTTTGGCTTCCGGCAAGGGGCGAAAGGCGCTATCAATGATGTCGAACAGGCCTTGAATCGGGCCGCCGGTCAATTTGCAGTCGTCATCCACGCCAAAGATAGTGGCACGCTCGCTGAATGCCGGTTTCATCAGCGTACTGGCCACCGGCATTGTATTGGTTTAGCACATCAACGATGGCGTTGTATTCCTGTACATAGGTGATATTGCTCATCTTGCCGTTCCTTATTTAACTGCGTGATGGTTCTAGGCAAATCGACGCCAGATTCAATAATTGCCGTTTGGCCAGTCGGTATACCCCTTGGCACCGCCGCCGTAATAGGCTTCGCGCGCAGCGATGGTCAGCTCTGCCCCCTTGCGCAGGCGTTCAACCAGATCAGGGTTGGAGATAAACAGCCGGCCAAAAGCCACCGCATCGATGATCCCTTCGGCCCGCCGGGCAATTGCCATTTCCAGGTCATAGTTATTGTTACCAATAAATGGCCCGTTGAACTGGCCGCTCAAGGCGTCCAGGTCGACGCCTGGCGGCACCGAGCGTGATGTCGCCGTCGCGCCCTCGACAAAGTGCAGATAGGCCAGATTGAGGGAGTTCAACTGCCCGATCAGATACCCGTAGGTCGCCATCACGTTGCTGTCTGGCGGCGTATTTCCGGCATCCGGCGTCACCGGCGAAAGTCGGATACCCACGCGATCGCTCCCCCAAACCCCGATCACCGCTTTCGTGACTTCCAGCGTCAGACGGCTACGGTTTTCAATCGAGCCGCCATAACCATCGCTGCGCTGATTGGTCGAATCACGCAGGAACTGATCGAGTAAGTAACTGTTTGCCGAGTGAACTTCCACACCGTCAAAACCGGCACGTTTGGCGTTTTCTGCTGCGCGCCGGTACTGTTCAATAATCCCGGGTATTTCATCCGTTTCGAGTGCGCGGGGCATCGAGACCGGCACAACCCCCTCAACGGTATAGGTATTGCCTTCGGCAATGATGACAGAAGGTGCTACCGGCGATGCTCCGCCGGGCTGCAACGCGGTGCTGGAAAAGCGCCCCACGTGCCACAGCTGGCTGACGATTTTGCCACCGGCGGCGTGTACCGCGTCGGTGACTTTTTTCCACCCGGCAACCTGCTCGTCATTCCAGATCCCCGGGGTAGCGGCATAGCCTCGCCCCTGCGGCGAAATATTGGTGGCTTCCGCCACAATCAGGCCGGCACCGGCACGCTGCGCGTAATAGGTGGCATGCAGTTGATGCGGAATACCGTCTTCGCCGTAACGGCTGCGGGTCACCGGTGCCATCACGATACGATTGGCAAGTTCAAGTGCGCCAAATGTGGTTGGAAAGAACAGATCGGTGCGAGTGCTGTTATCAGTCATGGTAAATCTCTTTGATAGTTGACCAGTCGTCTAGTAAGTAAGTAAAAAAATGCAGCTACCGTAGCAGCTGCCTATTGATGCCATCAGCGACGCTAGATCAGCCGTACCGTCATTGACATGGCGCTGGCAAAAGCATCGTCGGTTTTGTGCAACTTGCCCAGTAATGAAGCCCCCAGCCACAGTTGGTAAAGCGATTCCGCCAAGGTGCGCGGCGCCATGTCCGTGACGATCGATTTATCGCCCTGCCCGGCTTCGATAGCGGCGGCGATGCGATCGATAATGGCGACGGTGCCAGTTTGCAGCACTTGCCGCATCCCCTCGGACAGATCGCAAACTTCAGGGCCGAGTTTCACCACCAGGCATTTACCTTCCGGCAAATCTGTCCCCTGAGTATCAGACCAATATCGAAAATAGCCCAATAGCCGGTCACGCCCGGTGCCGGTTGCCGACAACAGACGATCGATGGTGGCTAAATATTCCCTGAAATATTCTTCGAGTAATGCCTGCCCGAAATCTTCCTTGGATTTGAAATAGTAGTAAAATGATCCTTTCGGCACGCCGGCCGAGGCCACCAGTTCGGCCAACCCTACGGCAGTGTAGCCTTTGGTCGTCATCAGGGTTCTGGCCACGTCCAGAATGTGTTGGCGTATTTCGCAAGCTGGTTTTTTCATAGTGCGCATAGCATAGTCAAAAAACTGACCGGTCGTCTAGTAATTTTGTCAGGCTATTCGTCCATCGGCTGGATGCGCAGAACCCAGCCTGGCTGTTGACCCGATGCTTAGTTGCATTAAATACCCCACATGATAAAAAGGATCGTAGCTTCCCACTACGTTGATACCGTCTAATGACCTACAGCATCGACATAATCTCCTGCATCACCGAGCGTTTCATGGCACTGACAGCAACAGAAAAACGCATTGCGCGCTTTATTCTGGACGATGTTGCCACTGCCGCCGAGCTGCCTATCGCCAGCCTGGCGCACCACACCGACACCAGTCAGGCCTCAATCACCCGTTTCGCCAGAACCCTGGGCTGCAAGGATTTTCGCGAACTCAAGATGCGCCTGGCCCAGTCGCTGGCGGTGGGACAGCGCTTTATTCTGGATGTACCGGATCTTGAGGGCGTACAGGGCATTTACGAATCTATCATCAGCGTGCTGGAAACCAACCGACGCGCCCTGGATACCGAAGCGTTGCAGCTGGCGGTGAACTGGCTGAGCCAGGCTCGGCAAATCCTGGCAATTGGCATGGGCGGCGGCTCCACCATTTGTGCTCAAGAGTTACAGCACCGTCTCTTTCGCCTCGGACTGCCGGTCGTCCATCAGAATGATGGCCTGCTGGTGCGGATGATGTGTGCGGCGGTGGCGCCGAAGGACGTGGTGATTGCCCTTTCGCTCGGCGGCCATGCCAGTGAACTGACTAACAGCGCGGCCATTGCCCGGCAATATGGGGCCAAGGTGATCGCCATCACCCCGCCGGATACGCCGCTGGCCGAGCAGGCCGATCTGGTGTTGCCGCTGGTGGTGCGTGAAAACGACTATATCTTTAAACCCAGTACGTCACGCTATGCGATGCTGGCGATGGTGGATGTGCTGGCAACCGAACTGGCGATGGCAAACAAGGCGCAGGCAAAAGACCGCTTGCGCCGCATCAAGCTGGCGCTGGACAGTCACCGTGAAAACCACGATGACCGCCAGCCGCTAGGAGATTAACCGCAGGCGGCAATAAATCGTCGGGCCTGTGCTGCGGTTTGCTGTACGCTTTGCCCGGCACGATACAGATCGCTACCCAACCCGGCGCCACAGCAGCCCGCCTGCAGGTAATCGACAATATTGTCCGGCGTTACACCGCCGACAGCCAACACCGATACCTCAGGCGGCAGTACCGCTTTCAGTGCGCTAATGTACGCCGGCCCAAAAGCGGCTGAGGGAAAGATTTTCAGGCACTGCGCGCCGGCCTCAAGCGCAGTAAACGCTTCGCTGGCGGTGGCACAGCCGGCACACACCAGCATGTCATGCTCCAGCGCCCGGCGAATGACAGCGGGTTGCGTATTGGGCGTGACAATCAGTCTTGCTCCAACCTTGGCCAGCCAGTCCACCTGCTCGATATTCAGCACCGTTCCGGCGCCGATCGTCGCCTGCTGACCATACTGGCGTATCATCTGCGGTATGCTTTGTTGCCAACCGGGGGAGTTGAGCGGAATTTCGATGTAGCGTAAACCCGCGTCAATCAAGGCCGCAACATGGTCGGCAGCCTCTTCTGGCCTGACGCCGCGCAAGATGGCAATCAGCTTAATATCCATCATTGATTATCCTCTTTATACCCTGCAAAAATGCGCTGTCGCCCGAACATTGGCTTACCGTTATTCCCAGCAGATCGAAGGCTGCCTGGTAGCGCATCAGTAATGGTTCTGCACCAACCAGCGTGACCGATGACGGTTGCCGCTGCCCCGTCTGCGTTACCAGCTCGGCACCGATCAGCAAGCCCGACAGATAGTCGCTGACCGATTCCTTTTTCAGCGCCCCCAACAGCCAGCGGGCGCGGGTTTCAAACAGCTTTGGCAGCAAGGCGGGAGAATCCACACCGGTTGCCAGCCCCTGGCGGAACGCCGCGGCATCCTCCTGCTGTTCCGGCAGCGCGTGGCCGATCAATGAATGGCTCAACAATAAATGGTGCAGTTCCCCCGTCATCACCGTGGTGAAATCCTCAATGCTGGCCTGCGGTGACCACACCCATTTGCAGTGCGTACCCGGCAGTACGTAACAGCTGGCAGGCGACAGCTGTGCTGCGCCAAGCAGCTGCGTTTCCTCACCGCGCATCACGTTGCAGGCGCCATCGCGCACGGTTTTCAGCCCCGGCACAATCCAGACATTCTCATCAACACGCTGGCATTGTGAGCCGATATCCTCAAGTCGTACGGGACAATCGAGATAGGGCACTGTCTGCCAGCCCGCCTCACTGCCGATCATCCCCGCCATCATGACCGGTATGTTCCGATTGCCGCGCCAGGGGGCGATGTAGCGCTGGAAGATGTCGCGCGGTGCCTGCCCTTTCAGACGGCTTACCCCCACCGGGAGGTTGAGTGAATGGATACAGTCGCCGTGCTGCACGTGCCAGGCGCGCAGTTGGGTCGACCCCCAGTCAATGGCAATATAATCGTCGATCATGCCCTTACCCCGCATTGCCTGATGCCTTGTCGGTAACGACCACCACGCTCTGGTCTTCACGTTCCCGGGTGATCATCGCCAGAGCGTCTTCCCGACTCAAGGTGCTGGCAGGCGTCATCAGCGTAACAAACAGCGAGCTGACAAAGCTCACCACCACCGACGGAATGCACGGATTCCCCCAGAAGGCCAGCCAGTCGGCCTTCGCCAGAATGACGATCGAGGTCAGCATGCCGGCGATCAGCGCGGTAAGCGCGCCCTGCCAGTTAAAGCGCAGCCAGAAGTGACCGAGCAGCGAGCAGACAAACAGCCCGGACATCAGCATCGAAATCATTTTGGTGATATAGCTGATGATGTCGTTGGAGGTCAGCGCGCAGATCAACGCCAGACCTATCACCCCGGCCAGCATGATGCGCGACAGCAGAATGGCCTTGTTTTCCGGCGGCATTCTGCCGGTCACCATGGTGTAAACATCGCGCATCATAATGGCGACGGCGGCGATGGCATCGGAACTGGCGGAAGACATGGTGGCCGACAAACCGGCAATCAGCACCACCATGCCGAGAATGGCGGGCAGGAAACCGGTGGCGAACAGGAAAGCATAGTTACTGTTGGTCAGGTGCGGGTTCATGGTGAAGGCCGCCATGCCGATAATCGCCGGCAGAATGGAGAAAAACAGATACAACACGCCGGTATAGACAAACGAGCGGCGCACCGAGGACACGTTTTTACCCGAGTAGATGCGCTGGCGATACGATGGGGTAGCCAGCACGCCGACACCGATCACCGTCGCCAGCGACAACGCCGGCACCAGGCCCAGTTTGTCAATCGCAAACAGGCTCAGAGCTTGCGGATCCATCGCCTGCTCAATCGCCTGCCAGCCGCCGACGTGAATCACCGCCAGAATCGCCATCAGAATAAAACCAAAGAACAGGATCAGCGCCTGAATCGTATCGGTCCAGACCACCGCCGAATAGCCGCCGATAATCACATAAATTGCAAAAGCCAGCGCGATAATCAATTTGGCCACGGTCAGGTCAATACCGGTAGCCCACGACAAATAGAGACTGCCGCCGAGAATATGCGCCCCCAGCCAACCAATTGAGGCAATAAATATCATCAGCCCGACGATATTTTTAATCAGATGACTGCCGCCGGTATAATAAGACAATTCTTCACTCATGGTCATAAAACGTAATTTACGCAACGGAGCAAATAGCCAGGCGACCAGCAAAATCCCGATAGCGCCGCCGACGCCGTAGAGCATGCCCGCCCAGCCGTTGCTGTAGCCGAAGCCGACGGCCCCCATGCTGGAGCCGGTGCCAACCATGGTGGCGACCGTCGATCCGAGGGTTAAAAACAGCGGTAGCGATCGCCCGCCGAGCAGAAAGTCTTCTCCACTTTTCTGGTTCCGGGATACGTACCAGCCAAGCCAGATCATGGCGATGGCATAAACAATAAATCCGACTAAAAAGACATGACTATTCATTATTCACATCCTGCCAGTTAATGAGTGTAAGGTAGAGAGAAGCCTGAGCGCTGAATAATTTCAGCACTCAATGAGCAAATGAGATTGTATTTTTATTTAATTACGCGCGTGACGCGTTATAACAGGTAATATCAACTTCAACTTTACAATCAACCACCAAATCCGCCACACAGCAAATACGTGCCGGAGGATTGGCGCCAAAGATTTCGCTGAATACTTTATTGAACGACTGGAAATAGCGTGCATCCGTCAGGATCACCTTGACATGTACCACATCTGCCAGGGTATAACCCGCCTCATCCATGATATCCAGGCAGTTCTGAATCGCCAGACGGGATTGATCGACAATACCGCCTTCGACCACTTCGCCATTTTTCATCGGTGTCTGGCCGGACACGTACAGCCAGCCCCCCGCTGCCACCGCACGGGCAAACGGCAGATGCTGCCCGCCGGTTCCCGTTGCGCCGTCGATCCCGTAACGTGTAATACTCATTATCATGCCCCTTCTTGCTGACGTTGACGACGCAGGAAACGCCCTGCTCGCCCGATAACCTGCTGTTGTGGCCCATAGCTCATCACGCCGTTCACCATCACCCGTTCAATGCCGGCGGCCGGCTGTCTGGGGTCAGAAAAACTGGCGATATCGCGTACCGTTTGCGGATCGAATAACACCAAATCGGCATAGTAGCCCACTTTTACCAGCCCCCGCTGCGGCAGACGGAAACGCGCGGCGGACAGGCCGGTCATTTTGTGGATCGCCACGGTGAGCGGGAACAGTTTTTCATCGCGGCAGTAATGCCCCAGCACGCGGGGGAACGCGCCCCACAGGCGCGGATGCGGCATCGGATCATTAGGCAGTCCGTCTGAACCCACCATCGTCACCGGGTAGCTCAGCACCCGGCGTACATCCCGCTCATCCATGTTGTAATAAATCGCACCGGCCGGCATCAGGCGCTTCGCCGCGTCATGCAGGCTCAGCTGCCAGTCAGTGGCAATCTGTTGCAGCGTTTTCCCTGCCTGTTCCGCGTGGGGGTGCGACCAGGTAATCACGATGTCGAACTCGTCGGTCACCTGCTTGAGATCGAGGGTAGAAGAGCTGGCGGAATACGGATAACAGTCGCAGCCAATCTCCTGTCGTTGACGCATGCGGTCAAACAAGGCCAGCGTCTCGACGGTGCGCCCCCAGTTGTTGGCCCCGGCGCATTTGTGGTGCGACACAACCACCGGCACCTTGGCGTGACGACCGATACGGAAAGCCTCATCCAGCGCCTCGAGGATCGGCTCGAACTCGGAACGCAGGTGCGTGGTGTAAATCCCCTGCTCGCCGGCCAGCTCCTCCGCCAGCGCCATCACTTCCTCGGTGCTGGCGTTAAAGGCGCTGGCATAGGCAAGCCCGGTACTTAACCCCAATGCCCCCTGTTGCAACCCTTCACGTAACTGGAGGCGCATCGCGGCAATTTCTGCGGCCGTCGCCGAGCGAAAAAGATCGTCCATATGATTGTTGCGCAAGGTGGTGTGGCCAATCAGCGTTGCCACATTCACCGCCGGCCTGGCGGCCTCGACCCCGTGCGCATAGGCCTCCACGCTAGGGTAGATAAAATGCGCCTTCTCACCCAGCAGGTTCATCGGATCTGGCACCTCGCCCTTGATGGTCGCCAGCGCGGCACCGATCCCGCAGTTGCCAACGATCACCGTCGTCACCCCCTGGCTTATCTTTGGCAGATAGGCCGGCATGCGGATGACGTTGGTATCATCGTGGGTATGAACATCAATAAAACCCGGAGCAAGCACCCGTCCCTCACCCTCAATGGTCTGCAGCGCTGTGACCGCGAGCGACGGTGCAATATCCACAATGCGATCGCCCGCCACTGCCACATCAGCGCGGTATTGCTCACCCCCGCTGCCATCAACCACCGTGACATTCCTGAATAACCAGTCAACTTTCATTGTCTTCAGCTCCCTATGCATTCTGTGCAGCAGTAAACCATTTACACACGCTGAAAACAGTGAAAAACCACACAAAATCACCATGAAATTGTGGTACTTTAATTCAATAAAAATAAATAAAAACGAAATAATCAAATAAATTCAATAGATTAAGTTTAGTTACCCAATCCGATCGCCATAAAAAATCAAAGGAGTTATGTTATGAAATACCAATCCGAGATGCTGGTACCCCACAAATCTGCGCTGATGAACCCATGCGCCAACGTGCTCAACGAAGACGTGTGTCTGCCTGCGGCGGTGATTAAAAAAGCCGCCTTGATGAACAACATCGACTGGATGCAGCGTTATGCCAATGCGCGCGGAGTTTCGTTGATACCGCACGGTAAAACCACCATGACGCCCGCGATTTTTCAGTGGCAGCAACGGGCAGGCGCCTGGGCTATCGGCGTTGGCAGCGCCTGGCAGGCAAATGCAGCCATGGCGAGCGGTATCCAGCGCGTGCTGATGGCTAACCAATTGGTGGGTAAAGCCAACATGCAGCTGATCTCGCGCCTGAAGTCGCATTATGCCGAGGTTGATTTCATTTGCTGTATCGACAGTCTGGCGAATGCACGGACGCTTTCCGCCTTCTTCCGTCAGCAAAATCAGGTATTGGATGTACTGGTGGAACTGGGGGTGGTCGGCGGGCGCTGTGGCTGTCGCAGCACTGACAGCGCGCTGGCACTGGCTGCGGAAATCGCCAACTTACCGGGGTTACGTCTACGCGGGCTGGAATTATATGAAGGCGTCTTGCATGGCGATAACCCGCAACCTCAGGTGGAGGCGCTGCTGCGTGACGCCGCCACCCTTGCCTGCCAGATGGCGGCTTACGTGGACGGCGAGTTTATCCTCACCGGAGCCGGTTCCGTGTGGTATGACGTGGTGTGCAATAGCTGGCTTGCGGCCGAAAAACCGGCGCAGTGCCGCATTGCGATCCGCCCCGGCTGTTATATCACCCACGACCAGGGGATTTATCACCAGGCTCAGCAACGGCTAATCGAGCGTGACCCCATCGCCTGCGAGTTGGCAGGCGACCTGGTCTCCGCCCTGGAACTGGTGGCGATGGTGCAATCAGTGCCGGAAAACCATCGTGCGGTGGTGAACTTTGGCAAACGTGACTGCGCGTTTGATGCCGGCTTGCCGCAGCCTGTCGCCCATTATCGCCATGGAACGGCACTCCCGCTGCCAGCGGGGGCGATAAGCAGCATCGGCATCATGGATCAACACTGCATGCTCAGCCTGACTCCCGGCTACGACTTACAGCCCGGCGATATTCTGGTATTTGGCACCTCCCACCCGTGTCTGACATTCGATAAGTGGAAAACGCTGCTGTTGGTTGATGATGGCTACCAGGTCGAACAACAGCTGGAAACCTTATTCTGATGGCACGGCTCACCGCAGCGGCTCAATCGGCACCGTAAAAGCCTGCCACCATAGCGAGGCATTGACGGTCATTGACTGGCAATGTTAACCCCGTTCACCGGCGTTATGATAAGAAAAGCCCGCTCAGGGAAACCCGAGCGGGCCTGTCGCTTCGCCGTGGGCCAGCGCGAAGGTTAGCGCGGGGCGGGATTCGCTTCTACCGCTGACGACAGGCTGCGCCCCGTCAGGGTGAAATAGGAGATAATGGTAAACACGCTGGTGATCAGGCCCAGGATCAGATAGGCCTGATGGAACCCTACCGAGTCATACATTCTTCCCACCCAGGCAGACAGCACCACGCCTGAAAGCTGTTTCGACAGGTTAAATCCTATCAGGAACAGCGTCGCCGACACCCGTGGATCGAACACCGAAGAAATGTATTTGAAGGTGCCGACCAGCAGGAATGGCAGCTCGAACATATGCAGCGTTTTCAGCACAATGACCTCGATGCCGCTGCTGGCAAATGACGAGCCGATGATCCTCAGCGACATGATGGCACCGGCCACCAGTAATGCGTTTTTGGCACCGATACGGTTAATGATAAACGGGGCACAGAACATAATGCAGGCATTCAACAACTCCCCGCCGGTGGTCACAAAACCAAAAATCTCGGTGCCGCGCTGGGGCGATGAAAAGAAGCCTTTGAAGAAGTTGGCGAATTGCTGGTCAAACACGTCATAAATACTGGCAACGCCAACCACGTATAATAAAAAGGCCCAGAAACGCGGCATTTTTAACAGTTCCAGCGCCATCGTCAGCGAAAACTCGCGCTGATTGGCGCCCAGCTTATCCAGCACCTGCGCGGTCTGGTGTGGCTGCGGGCGGGAAACAATCAGCAGAATGGCCAATACTATGCCAAAGCCCGAGGCGATCCAGAAGGTGATATTGGGATTGATGCTGAACAATAACCCGGTAATCGACGCGCAAATCGCCCAGCCCACGCAGCCCGAAACCCGCACCTTGCCGTATTCAAAGCGATTGGTGCGGCTGACGCGTTCGATATAGGCCTCTACCGCGCCGGCACCCCCGGAGAACACAAACCCCAGGTATAATCCTCCGGCCAACGCGCCGGCATAAATATTGTATTGCAACAACGGGGCAAGCACGTAAATAAAGAAAGGGGCAAACAGAATCAAAAGAATAACGATGGCCCATAGCAGATGTTTACGCAGGCCCAATTTGTCGGAGATCAACCCGAAAGCCACCTGAAATATAATGGCAAACAGGGCAATAAATGAAAAAACCAACCCGGTTTCAGTCTTGGTCAGATGATTGACATCCGCCAGCCATATCGGGAAAAAAGGAAAGTACGCCGACATGATGAAATAGTAAAAAAAGAAAAACAGCATAAAATAAATAAAATTATGCCGTTCTTGCGCCGAGAGTTGAGTCAGTTTCATAGTGTCACCTGGATTATTATTTTGTAATGGGGGGGCTCGCCCCCCTCCACGCTTACCGATGTTTGATAGTGACCTGATAACGCCATTGCGAGTCCTGCAACAACCACGCGTCATGCACGCTCGGCGTCCAGGAATCGTCGCCGCCGACGCCCATGTGCTGGGCATCCAGCGTGATCCAGATACCCGCTTCGGCACGCAGCAGATGCCAATGGTCGACCTCCATTAACTGTTTGCTGCCGTAAGGCATGATGGAAAAATGGAATAATCCGTCGATGTGCCAACCGGCCCAGTTGAGCTCGCGGGTGTCGCAGCGCAGGCCATTTTCCGTCGGGAAGACATACGGGGTGACCATTTCACTCAGCGGCAGACGCCAGCGTGAAAAACAGGCGCTCTGCCGGCGATCGGGATAGTTCTCATGCGGCCCCAGTCCTAGCCACTCGACCTCGGCAGCATCCGGTGTGGCCTGGAAAACCATACCGATACGCGCCAGCGCGGGCAGATGTTCGGCGCGCTGCCCTTCGACGCTGATGGTTAACGCGCCCTGGCCGTCAATCACCATCTGCCAGCGGCTGACGATCAGGATTTCCTCACCATAGCGGTAATGGAAGGTACTGCAGATCTCCACCCGATCCGCGTAAGCCTGCGCCGTGCAGTGAGCGCAAACCCGCTGCAAATCATAAAGTCCGGCCTTTTTCCAACGTTCAACCCAGGCGTTGGGATCGCAGCGCTCCACCTCACTGACGCCAATGTCATTATCCAGCGGTGCGCGCACGAACTGGTCGGTAAACGGCGAAATCAGTTTATCCACGCCCGCCACCGTCCATTGGCTTAACAGACCGCTGGCGCGGTCGACCCGCCACTGCTGCTCGCCGTGCGAAACCCGATACCCGTCCTCATGCTGTTGCAGTTGCGGGCAACCGGCCGCTTTGACAACGTCTGGCAACACCAGCGCCGTCGGCAAGCGGAACTGCTGCCATGCGACACGGTGCCCTGCCGGCGACCAGGCGGTGGCCTGCGGTTGGATAACCTCGACGATCAGGTAGAGATCGCGGGCGTTCGCTGGCAAATCGCCCGCTTCAGCCAGGACAATCACGCTACTCCCCTGTGGCGCAATGGCCAGCGGCAGCTCACCGGACCGCCATTCGCGCCCGTCCAGTTCAATGCGCCAATGCAACCGCTCGTTGTCACTAGGGCGGAAAAGGTATTCGCTGCTGACGGCCAGTTCGAGCGGCGCCGCGCTCAGCAACGAAAACTGAAAGAACTGCTGCGCCTGTTTGGCTTCGTGCAGCGACGGGTGCGGCGTGCGGTCGGCAAACACCAGGCCGTTCATGCAGAACTGGCGATCGTTCGGCGTATCGTTGAAGTCACCGCCATAGGCCGGCGCCGGTACGCCATTCAGGTCGTTCTTGAGCAGCGATTGGTCGGCCCAGTCCCAGACAAACCCGCCCTGCAAGCGGGGATACTGACGAAATGCGCGCCAGTACTCGTCAAAATTGCCGAGGCTGTTACCCATCGCGTGGGCGTATTCGCACAGGATCAGCGGACGCTGTTCGCCCGGCATGCCGATCCATTTCTTTATCGACCATTTGGGTACCGCCGGGATCTGCTGATCCTCGTCCACCCGAGCATACATCGGGCAAATGATATCCGTCGCCGCGCTGTTGGCGCCGCCGCCTTCATACTGCACCGGACGGCTAGGATCGCTACTTTTGAGCCAGCGATACAGCGCGTCATGCAGACTGCCATGCCCCGATTCATTGCCCAGCGACCAGATGATGATTGAGGGATGATTGCGGTTACACTGCACCATTCTGGTGACTCGGGCGCTGTAGGCCGGGAACCAGGCCGGATCGTCGCTGAGCCGTCCCATCGGCACCATGCCGTGCGTCTCGATATTGGCCTCGTCCACCACATACAGCCCATAACGATCGCAAAGCTCATACCAACGGGGATTATTGGGATAATGTGAACAACGCACCGCATTAAAGTTGTTCTGCTTTATCAGCAGAATATCCTGCAGCATATCCTCTTCGCTGATGGCCTGACCGCGTTGCGGATGATGCTCGTGTCGGTTGACGCCACGGATCAGCAGCGGCTGGCCGTTGAGTTTCAGCAGTCCGTCGACGATCTCGACGCGGCGAAAACCGGTGTCCGCCGCCTCGGCTTCAATCAGTTGTCCATCGGCGTCATACAGGGCAATAACGGCGCGATAGCAATGCGGCAATTCCGCGCTCCATAAATCCGGTGCCGCCACCGGCAGCCCAAACATCACCCGTTCGGCATAACCACCGCGCTCATCAACCGCCGCGCTGCCGAGCGGCTGGCGTTGACCGGCAATCTTTTCATCACCGCGCCATAGCGACAGGTCAACCTGTAACCCGCTCAACGTCGCCTTACCCACCGCCACCTGGACAGAAGCCTGCAGCGTGCCGTGGCGATATTCGCTATCCAGCCCGGCAGTCAGCTGAAAATCCGCCAGATGAGCGTCCGGTTTATGCAGCAGCGAGACCGAACGGTAGATGCCGCTCATGCGCCACATATCCTGATCTTCCAGCCAGGTTCCCGCGCTCCATCGCATCACCATCACGCAGAGGCGATTGCCGCCACCGGCATGCAGCGCGTCGGTTAAATCAAACTCGGCCGGCAGACGACTGTCCTGCGAATAGCCAATCCAGCGGCCATTGCAAAAAAGGTGAAACGCCGAATTAACGCCGTTGAAGATGATGCGGGTGCTGCCGCTGCTCAACCAGTCAGCGGGAATGTCGATCTCGCGCGAATAGCAGCCGGTGGGATTATCCTCCGGCACCAACGGCGGTCTGGTGGCTATCGGATAACGGACGTTGGTGTAGATCGGCGCATCATAGCCGTCCATTTGCCAGTTGGAAGGTACGCTGACGGGCCGACTTTCCGGGCTATCCTCAACCAGCCAGCGAGGATCGGCCGCTTCTGGCCGCGCCAGGTAGGCAAAACGCCATTCGCCATCCAGCGACGCCCGCTGTTCGGAGTGCCGGTTATCCCTGGCCGGTTCAAGTGCACGCCAACTGCGAAACTGCGGATGGGCCGGCAAGCGGTTGAGATGGCAGATCGCCGGATTTTGCCAGTCCTGTCGGGCAATGACCTGCTGGAGGACACTGTCCGGTGACACCGCGTTTACCGCATAAATATGATGCTTCATAACCGTCCTTTCCTGCTGTCTGTGGAATGTATAGCGCTATACATTTTTAAACGAGTAAATACGATTATTATCCTTACCAGCAATCAAATAAGTGATTATCTTTGAGTTAAATCACGCTATTTATCGGTTGTTTCACATAATGTATTACGCACGACATAAAATGTTTTTTTTAGACATTTTCCGACAGTACGGCTTATCACAGACGCCAAGCGTGCCGTTAAGAAGAGAGCGAATCAATGACCAGACGTCAGGCAACCCTGGAAGATGTGGCAATAGAAGCGGGCGTATCGCAGCAAACCGTGTCACGAGTATTGAACAACCCGGCTATCGTCGCTGAACGCACGCGCAAAAAAGTACTGGCCGCGATGAATACGCTCAATTATGTGCCCAACCGCTCGGCGCAGATCCTGGCTGGCAAGGCGTTGCCGACCTTTGGCTTGATCACCACCTCGCTGGCGCTGCATGCCCCGTCGCAAATCGCCTCATCATTCAAGCATCATGCGGAACTGGCCGGCTACCAGGTGGCGATCTCGATGTTGAAAACCGGTCAGTTGCCGAGCCTGCAATCGGCGTTGAACGAATTCCGCGCGCAAAAGATCAACAGCGTGGTCATGAGCCTGCCGCTGGAAAAAGCCGATGCCGAAACCCTGACCAGAGATAATCCCGACATCCGGCTGCTGTTTCTCGACGTTCCCCCCGCCGCACAGGTATGCCACCTCGGTTTTCTGCACAGCGACGGCACCGCCAGCAGCGTCAATCTGCTGCTCGACCTGGGACACAGAAAATTCGGTTTGCTGGCCGGTCCGGAAAGCTCCATTTCGGCCCGCCTGCGTCTCGCCTGTTGGCGCGACACGCTGTATCAGGCGGGCATCACCGAAGTCGATACCGAATACGGCGACTGGAGCGCCAACAGCGGCTGGATAAAAACCGTGGAACTGTTCAGCCGGCACCCGGATATCACCGCGATGCTGGTGGCCAGCGATCAGATGGCGCTGGGGGTGATGAGCGCCTTACGGCAAATCAATAAGCGCATACCGCAGGATGTTTCGGTGATTGGCTATGACGATACCCCCGACAGTCAGTATTTCCATCCGGCGCTGACCACGGTGAGGCAGGATTTTGATCTGATCGGCAAGCGTGCGGTCGATCATCTGGTGGGGATGAAGGATCGACCGCACCAGGCGTTTAACGATCTGTTGCCGACGACCCTGGTGGTCAGGCAGTCCACCGCGGCCCCTTACGCGTCAAACGCGGAAAATCCGCTGATCCGGCAACTGCAGGCGCTGATACAGCAACTGTAGGCCGACTGCCAACGCGGGCCGCCCCGGCCTGCGCCAACAGACTGACACGGCGTTAGAACTCCGCTGCCAGCCCGATGCTCCAGCCTGTTACGCCGTCGCCAAGGATGCCAGAGCCCCGCAGGCTGACGCCGCCAATGCCAGGGATCACGTCGCTGTCGACCAGCTCGATGCCGGCGCCAAGTTCCACGAAAGAGTTGAAACCGATGTCACCCTTGATCTGTGGCATATAGGTACCGCTGGCAAAGCCAATCCAGCGCAACGGCTGACCGAACAGCGTCAGATCGGTCGGGCCATTCAGTTCAGCCCCGGCGGTCATCACGCTGTAATCGTCACGCCCTTCCAGCGCCGGATCGCTGGCACTGTAACTGTCATCCACCAGGTAGTTGTAACGCAGGTTGGCGGTCAGATTCACATCGTTTTGCCAGCGGTGATTCTGTTCGATTTCGAGCGCGCCACCGTACAGCAGACTGTTGATTTTAAAATCAAACAGCAGGCCGCGCCCGGCGCTGTGGAACTGGTCGCCAAAATTGCCGGAAGACGTGGTGTCATTGGAGGAACGCGAATAGCCGAATAACGCCATCGGCCGCAGAATGGTGCCGCTGGCAATGTCAAATTCAGCCCCGGCGCCACCGAGCACCGACAGGGTTTTGGTCTTCAGTTTCAGGTGATTGGCGGTGGAATCAAAATCGCCTAAATCCAGAGACTGATCGCTTTTGACATAACCGAAAGTGCCTTCAATATATGGTCTGAAGCCGTCGATGCCGACGTCAAACGCATGCGACGGCGAGAGTTTGTAGGAGTCGATCTCCAACGGATCGGTGTCATCGTGGGTCAGACGAAAATTCGCCGCGCTGATGCCCGGCGTGGTGCCGATAATGGACAATACCTGATAGAGATCCCTTAATCCCCCGCCATCCTCGTGTACGATGGCGTGCAATTCTTGCGGGCTGATTGGCAATGGATCGGCCAGCGCGTCGCCGGCCGAGAACAACATGGTCGTCAATATAACACAGCGATTTCTCATCATATTTATCAGCCATATTTTGATAATCGGTAATCAACTGCACTATATCCGTCATTATCAAGCCACACCCTGGCAGTAATTGCCGACCAAGCTGCTTTAATTATTTAGGATATAAATAAATACCAAAGGAAAATTAAGCATAAGCCATCCTCGATCGTCCGCAATTTTTTAAGATATTACGTAGCCAGGCCGACACGGGCAATCGCGCTGCCGCCTTTACGCCAGCGCCTGCTTGACCTGATTGGCGATCTTCTCGACCTGCAAACCGTAAATAACCTGAATATCCTCGTCGCTGGCGCGTTTGATACCGCTGGCACCGCTGGCCATCAGCGCCTCGTCGTCGATGTCATCCATGTTCACCACCTTGACCCGCAGGCGGGTAAAGCAGCAATCCACCAGTTGAATGTTCTCTTTACCGCCCAGGCCGACGATAATGCGCGCCACCTGCTCGTTGGGTGCCACCACCACCTCGGGCGGCGATGCGCTGTCGTCGTCCTCGCGACCAGGGGTTTTGACCTGCATACGCGTAATGACCAAGCGGAAGGTGAAGTAATACAGCGGGAAATAGATCGCGCCCAGCAACAGCGGATACCACCATGCGGTCTGGCTGCCCCCCAACACGCCGAAGACCAGAAAATCGATCGCACCGCCCTGTACGTTGCCAATCATCACGCCAAACAGCTGCATCAGCGCAAAAGAAAGGCCGCTCATTATCGCATGGAAGACGAACAACAGCGGTGACACGAAGATAAAGGTGAATTCCAGCGGTTCGGTAATGCCGGTGGTAAAGGACGCCAACGCGCCGGCCATCATCAGCGCCTTGACGCGTTTTTTATGTTCTGGCCGCGCACAGTGATAAATCGCCAACGCCGCTGCCGGCATACCGAACATCATCACCGGGATTTTGCCCTGCGCCAGAAAACGGGTGGCGCCACGCACCACCTGATCGGTAAAGGCGCCGGGATTGGCCAGTGCGGTATTGAAAATGTTCAGCGCGCCGACGATGCTTTCACCATGAAACGGCGGCGAAACCCCGCCAATCGGCGTGAAACGCACGGTTTCATTGAGGATGTGATGCAGACCGGTGGGGATCAGAATTCGTTCGGTGAAGGCATAGACAAAGGTGCCATAAATGCCGGAATGGCCAATCAACCGACCAATCCAGGCAATGCCGGCACCGATGGTTGGCCAAATCAGCGACAGCGCAATCCCCACCAGCGGCATCACCAGTACGGTAACGATCGGCACAAAGCGCCGCCCACCGAAGAAGTTAATCGCCGTCGGCAGCACGATGGTGTAATAGCGGTTATGCAAAAACGCGGTGATCAGACCGGCAATCACCCCGCCCAGCACGCTCATCTGGTAAGAAAATATGCCCAGCGTTGCACTAAATTCGGCGGAGTACATCAACGCCTCGGTGCGCCCCATGCCGTGCGCGGTCAGGTAGGCCGGCGTGGTGGTTTGCGCGGTAATCCCCTGGCTCAACAGACTGTAGCTGATGCCCATATGCATGGTCAGGAAGCCAATCACCGCGGCGAACGCAGCGGTGGGCTTTTCGTCTTTGGCCAGGGCAATAGCGGCGGCAACGGCAAAGAACAGCGGCAGGTTGGCAAACAACGCGCCAGCAATGTTGCGGATAAACCCAATCACCAGCTGCGGCAGCGCCATCTGGCTAAACGACTCGCCGACCACCGCCGGGTTTTGCATCGCCGCGGCCACGCCAAGAAAAATGCCCGCGGCGGCAATCACCGAAATGGGCATCATCAATCCTTTGCCAAAATCATGAAGCCTGGCACCAAACTTAGCCATAAGTTGCACCTCACTGTCGCGTTCTGGTGATGATAGTGTGGAAAAATGGCGATAAAAGCGGGCAACCGCAGCACTTTTTCACCATTCGCGTAAAAAGTGTAATGCGGTTGATTATAGACAATGCGCGTGCGAGCGCTGGGGGGAGGCAAGTCAGCGCGCCATCAGGCTGCCGCGAATCAGGCTGTGGTCTTCGTCGCTGGTCAGCAACGCCAGCGCACGCTGCGCCAACGCCTCCAGCGAATATTCAATCGACGGCACCGCCGGTGCGCCGGGCCACTGCAATGACCCGTCCAGGCTGAACACCGTCACCTGTCCCGGCACCTGCCGTTGATACTGCCGCAGAACGTCGATCGCTTCCTGCGCCTGACAGTCATCGGTGACCAGCAGCGCATTAAACGGCATATGGCGATTGAACAGGCTTTGCAACGCGATACGCACCGACGCCTCGCCCTCCACCACCAGTTGCCGGTTATAGGGGATCAGGTGCGTCTCCAGCGCGCTGCAATACCCCTGCAAGACCTGCTGCGCGGCGTCGCCACCGGCAAAGTTGACCAGCGCAATCTGCCGCCGCTGCTGGCTGGCGAGATAATGCACCGCGGTTTCGGTTGCAAACTGATGATCGAAGCCGATGCTTTTACTGGTGGTGGCCGACAGGCAATCGAGACACATTACGCTGTCTGGCAGCGGCGGCAGGCTAAAGCGCGCACCGACCACAATCAGCGCGTCACACCAGCCATTGCTCAGCTCCGCCACCGCGGCCGCCAGCGTCGGTGCATCGTTGGCGAAGCGCAACAGCAAATGCTTGCGCTGTTGACTCAGCTGTTTTTCCAGCGCCTGCAAATAGCCGGTGGACTGCTGGATATGTTCGGTAGCGCACACCACGCCGATGCAGCCGGTCGATTGACTGGTCAGCGACTGCGCCACGGCATTCGGCCGATAATTGAGCGTTTCCACCGCCCGCAACACCGCCAGGCGGCTTTCTTCCTTTACCCCGCGACTGCCGCTCAGCACCCGGGATACCGTGGCTTTCGACACCTGCGCCAGACGGGAAACATCGTTGATATTGGCCATAACTGCGGGTCTTCCTGCTGATGTTGAAAAACGGGCCAAAGGCCCGTCAGACTGCTGACAAAGTCAGATATTAGGGAGAGCGTTGGGGCGTAGCGGCGTGAGCCGCCGAAGCGCCTCGAGGTGCGCCAGGCCCGAGTCTCTCACCGAGAACTTTGTCATCTATCTCGTTACTGATTATCCTTAACTCGCCGCCTGCTGTCGTTGATAAAGTTCGACCATTTCAGCGATCAGCTCGCGAGCGAGAATAGCATTCATCAGATGATCCTGTGCATGCACCATGATCAACGTCATCGGCGTCTTGCCCTCACCGGCGTCATGTTCAATCAACTGGGTCTGCACCCGATGCGCCGCGCGCGAATACTCGTCCGCCTCGCGCAAACGCGCCTGAGCCTGAGTGAAATCACCGTCGCGCGCCGCCTGCAACGCTTCAAAACACAGGCTGCGCGTCTGCCCGGCATTGACGATGATTTCCATCACCGTGCTTTCCAAATCGTCCATCATTCTGCTCCCTCAAACCCCTTGGCTTCGGCGACGGCAGCAAACCACTCGCCACTTTTTTTGATGCTGCGTTTCTGCGTAGCCAAATCCAGCTGCACAAAACCATAGCGATTTTTATAGGCGTTGCACCATGACCAGTTATCGATAAAGGTCCACATATGGTAACCCAGGCAGTTGCTACCCTCCTGAATACCGCGATGTACCCAGCGCAAATGGTCGCGAACAAACGCAATGCGATAGTCGTCCTGGATCTGGCCATTCTGGTCAAAGCGCTGCTCGTTTTCCACCCCCATGCCGTTTTCGGAAATAAAGCAGCGCGGGTTGCCGTAGTTGGTGCGCAGATTGGTCAGAATATCGTAAACGCCCTTTTCGTAGATTTCCCAGCCGCGATACGGGTTCATTTTACGCCCCGGCATCTCATAGCTGCTGAAGAACCATTCCGGCATAAAGGGGCTGTCGGGGTTAACCAGGCTGTCGCGACACTGAATGCGGCGCGGCTGGTAATAATTGATCCCCAGCAGATCGACCACGCCCTGTTGTAGCAGTTGCGCGTCTCCCGGCTGGCAATGCGGCAGTTGACCGTGCTGTTGCAGCAACGCCACCAGCTCCTGCGGATATTCACCGCGCAGCGCTGGATCGAGGAAACTGCGGTTGAACATCAGATCGGCAATATGGGCCGCCTTGACGTCTGCCGGGTTGTCGGAACGCGGATAGGACGGCGTCAGGTTAAGAATGATGCCAATCTCCCCACCCTGTTGCCGCGCGCGGTACTTTTTCACCGCCTGGGCATGGGCCAGCATGGTGTGGTACGCCACGGTGGCGGCGCGTTTGAAGTCCACCACGTTCGGATAATGGAAATCATACAGATAGCCGCCCTCCACCGGCACGATCGGCTCGTTGAAGGTAAACCAGTGCTTCACCCGATCGCCAAACAGACGGAAGCAGTTATCGGCAAACTCGGCATAGGCATCGATCACCTCGCGGCTTTCCCAGCCGCCGAGCTGTTGCATCGCCATCGGCATGTCAAAATGAAACAGGTTGATAAATGGTGTAATGCCCTGCGCCAGCATTTCATCGATCACCTGATTATAAAACGCCACCGCCTGCTGATTGACGCTGCCGCGCCCCATCGGCATCAGCCGCGCCCAGGAGATCGAGGTGCGGAAGCTGTTGTGATTCAACTGCTTGAGTAGCGCAATGTCTTCGCGCCAGTGGCGATAAAAACCGGAGGTGTCCTGCGGCCCGACCTGCTGGTGAAAACGCCCCGGCTGCTGCGAAAACCATTCATCCCAGACGGTAGCGCTCTTGCCAAAATTCAGGCTTTCCCCTTCGGTCTGCGGTGCCGAGCTGGCGCTGCCCCACCAAAAATCTTGCGGGAACGAATATTTCATTATGGCTCCTTGTTCAGGAATTCACGGCGGTTGCGGCACCGCCTTGTGGTTGATTATTTTCCTGCTCTTGCTTGAGCAGGGTGCGTTCGTAGGCCTTCAGGAACGGGTAATACATCAGTGCCGACAACACCATGCAGAACAGGCACATAAACAGCGGACTGATCGCCCAGTTGGCGGCCCAGGAAGCCCCGATCGGTGCCGGCGTGGTCCATGGCGTCAGCGACACCACCTGCGCGACCCAACCCAGCTTGGTGGCGATATAGGCGAAGGTGGCATTGATCATCGGCACCAGAATGAACGGCAGGAAGAACACCGGGTTCATGATGATCGGCGCACCGAACAGAATCGGCTCGTTGATATTGAACATGCTCGGCACCACGCCCATCTTGCCGATGGTACGCAGATGCACGGCCCGACTGCGCAGCAGCAGGAACGCCAGCGGCAACGTGGAACCGACGCCGCCGATCAGCAGATAGTGGTCCCAGAACCCTTGCAGATAGATATGCGGTAATGGCGCACCGGCGGCGAGCGCGGTCTGGTTCAGCGCCAGGTTGGTCATCCAGAACGGGTTCATGATGCCGGTGACGATCAGCGCGCCGTGAATACCGGCAAACCACAGGATCTGACAGATAAACACCGAAATCAGGATCGCCGGCAGCGAATCCGACGCCGAAACCAGCGGCTCCAGCAGGTGCATGATGGCCTGCGGAATGATCATGCCGGTGTAACTCTGCACCAGCAGGTTAAGCGGGTGCAGCGTTGCCACGATCACCACCACCGGGATCAGGATTTCGAACGATCGCGCCACGCCGGTCGGCACCTCTTTCGGCAAGCGGATGGTGATATTGTGGCGTTTGAGCCAGGCATACAGCTCACCGGCGTACAGCGCGGTAATGATGGCGGTGAAAATACCCTGTCCGGAGAAATACTGGGTGTCGATCACTCCGTCGCGGTACGGCGCCGCCACCAGCAGGAAGGCCATAAACGCCAGCAGACCGGTCATGATCGGATCCAGCTTGTAGTGCCGCCCAAGGCTGGCGCCGATCCCGACCGAAATAAAGAAGGTCATTACCCCCATGCTGAGATGAAACGGCAGCATCAGTTGCTCACGGTATTTGAGCGAAAAATTCAGCCAGCCGCGCGCAAAGCCCCAACTGCTGTCGGCGGCAAACGGCGGGAAGATGAACACCAGCATGAACGAACCGATAATCATAAACGGCAGCGCCGACACGAAGCCGTCGCGAATGGCGATCACGTGCCGCTGCTGGCCGACGCTACCGGCCAACGGCGTGACCTTTTGTTCAATAACGTTGACCATCGCCTGATAGAGGGAACTCATGCGCGCGCTCCCTGTTGTTCAATCAGCGCCAGCGCGAAGTCCAGCACTTTGTCGCCACGCTGCATGCCGTAATCCATCATGTCGATGGCGGCCACCGGCACGCCCTTTTCCGCCGCGCGGGCCGACAGCGCCGGCAGCATATATTTGACCTGCGGCCCCAGCAGCACCACCTGGTAGTTCGGGAACTGCTGATCGAACTCGCTGGCGCTGAACGCTGCAATCTCCACCGGCAGCTGACGACTGGCGGCTTCGGCATTCATTTTATTGACTAACAGACTGGTCGACATCCCCGCAGAACAACAAAGCATTATTTTCTTCATTATGATTACCCCAGTGATGATTGGTGGTCTTTGAGGCCCCCATTGGAAACAAAATGGAAACCGGTTTCCAATGGAGAAATGACGAAATGAGAGGGCTCTCATGCATTAAAATCAAAATACTGGCAACCTCGTGATTCCGGTCACAATTTCAACAACCACCGAGTCTGGTTGGCAGGTAAATTTCCGGGGAACTGCTATGGCGGGAGAGGCGTACCGCTCAAGCGCCAGTCGCGCGGTTAACCGCGACATGGCGCTTGCCAGCACATAAGTGACGACGTCACATAACTATAAATAGATATATTTCAAGTAATTAATAACAATTTCTGCAATGAGTGCAACGGGTGGCTAATGCCAAAAAACGCCGCACCGGCAGGCGCTACCCTCTATGGCTCATACGGTTCTCCCAGCGTCAGCATCAGCCGGTTGGCCCAGGCGAAAAACGCCGTCGACTGCACCAAATCCAGTAGTTCAAGTGGGGTTAGACCCTGACTGCGCAATAGCGCCAATTGATCGGGATTGGCCCGCGGCGGCGTGGCGGACAGTGCGGCAGCAAAATCGATCTGCGCGCGCCAGGCGTCCTGCTGCCCTTCACTCAGCGCCCCACCCGGCGGTACCTCTAACAGTTGCTGCACCGCATCCCCCTGTTTGGACAACTGCGCGGCCTTGCGCGCGTGTACCGACGCGCAATAGATGCAGCCGTTCACTTTGCTGGCGACGGTGGCTGCCAGTTCGCGCTCCGCCCGCGCCAGCCCGCCGGAGGTATAGAAAATCGCCCGATCGGCCAGGGTGCGTTGTTCCAGCAGCGGGTGGTTGCGCGCCAGCAGGCGGAAATAGTCCGAATCCGTATGGCCAAAACGCGCCAGCAGCGCCAGCCCTGCGGCATCAAATTCGGCCAGCGGTTTGGCGGCAATCCAGGGTTCCCACTCCAACTCCTGGCGGGTAAAGGCCAGCGGCGCCTGACGGCCGCCATGGGTACGGCGCTCGGTGCGCCATGCTGCGGCACGCACCGGCGCCCCGCCGACGG